>Ga0209710_1000960_pt1 | contig 23467 bp, 17 predicted proteins | sample ArcticOcean_MG_C_5_FD_187436 | JGI IMG/M metagenome (GOLD analysis project Ga0209710, IMG submission 187436) | Marine microbial communities from western Arctic Ocean - ArcticOcean_MG_CB4_138 (SPAdes) (version 2) | ecosystem: Environmental > Aquatic > Marine > Oceanic | place: Arctic Ocean...
GCGAAACTGAGTACGCTTGACGAGCGTTTTTGTTCAAACCAGTATGAACGGCGTTCACGATATCACTGTATTCGTAGGAAGAAGAAAGAAAGAAATTAACACCGTGGTGAGTATGTTATTATTATTAAACAAATGATTCTTGTTCGTTTTATTTCGATTCGTTCGCATAAAATTACACTTCGCATAACGTCAATACGAGTAAACAATCAATCATAAAATTGCGCGTTCGCCGCGTAAATCAAAAGCCCCATTTTCGGAAATTCATGATCACTAAAACGATATATGATCATGATCATACGAATTAATAACTCACGGTCTGATTGGTGATTTGAACACTTCTGGCAAGGCGACGGATGCGCCGTTGCCGTTTTGGACGGTTACGGTTGGTAATGCTGCTGGCATATTGATAGTAGTTATTTATTTATTATAAATGAGGACTTTCTCATTAAAGTCGTTGTTCAACTTGTTTCTGTTTGGTTTTTTACATTTTTAGACCGGCAGCAGCAGTGCGGTTATAAGAGCGAAGATTGAATTACGAGAGACATTTTTAGTTGAAGAGCTATCTTCGATATCTACTATGGAATTAGCATGGGAAGGATATCCATGGGGTAAGAGGATACGTTTACCAGACGGGGAGGTAATTGCGTTCGACCAAGAATTTTTCTGCGCTCGAGTCGCCGAAACGAACGATCTCAAATCACTCAGTTCACCGTAAATTCGCTCCCGCGTCTGGACAACGTCCCGTCTGATGACCCCATGGATGTCCTTCCCATGCCAACTCCATAGTAGATATCGAAGACAACTCATCGACTGAAAATGTCTCTCGTAATTCAATCTTCGCTCTTATAACCGCACTGCGACTCGCTCTGCATGATTCATAGAACATCCTAATATCTGTTTCGTTGAGATATCCTCAACGAAACAGATATTAAGATGTTCTATGAATCATGCAGAACCCAACGACGACAAATTAATCAATTAAATTAATCAATAGGTGTCAACTTCTCAACCTGTAATAACGCCAACTCTAAATCTCTCTCCAAAATCACGTTCTCTTTCGCATATCTCTGCAATTCACCGCGCGATTGATTCAACGCTTGTTTTAAAGCGTCTCTCTCCGCCTTCAGGCCTTGCAAGAGAAAGTCGTTCGAGTTCATGATATTCGATCGCGCTCCTGATACTTGTTGCGACGACGACGATGCTAGTTCTCCTAATCCTCCTATTACTCTTCTACTCCTACTACTATTCAACGGGTCTACTAAATCGGCCTTTTCTAAGTTAAACCTCAACTGTAAATCTCTCTTCTCCGTCTCGAGTCCCTTCATTTTCCACACGCAATCGTCGTATCTTCGTTTTAACCGAGTAACCCACAACGATAAGGAGACGAGAAAAAAGATATTGCATCCGACTATTACCGTAAGAATTCTTGTCACATCAAGTACTCCTCCTCTATTATTATTAGGAGCAGAAACACTCATCACTTGAAATACTTCATCTTGCCGATGGTCTCTATTCTCTCCCTTCTTCTTATTACTCATCATCATCATCGTCGTCGGTTTCAATTTCTCAATATCATAATCATAGTCATCCTCAAAACGAGAATTCATTTCATCGTAATTCTTATTCTCATTCTCATTCGTCGTCGTCATCGGTTCCAAACTCTCAACGTTCTCGTTTTCATTCTTAAGAACAGAGCGAAGAAACGTTCGCCTGCGCCAATAGCTCCTTTTTCTCCGATCAGCAGAACGACTGTTGTTAGTAATAGCCGTAGTCGTTCTCAACGCGTTCATCTTTATCCTCATCTCTTTCATAAAAAAGCGGTTCATGGTACATTTACTTATAACAAAACATTCTTCAAATCGAGTTTAAATTAAATATGTTCACACGAAATGAAAGAAGAACACACTATAGCGCTATTCGGACATGTAATATAAGGATCATTACTTCAAAGCAGAGCGATGAACGAGCGCGCCTGCGAAGTCATGTTTTGAAGGAATTTTTCTGATCGTAAAAACGATCGAAATCTCAAAAAGGTCCACACCCTAAATATCTTCCACAGCCCTGTATTTCGTGCCCGCACTTGTAAACTGATAGCTCTTACTAATTGTATGCCAATAAATAGGAGAAATTAAATGAAATGTACTACTTGTATTGGTATGTACTGATCAAATCAAAAAAACTAACATTATTATCTTTAATTATTCCTTTGGTTGTATTCTGTTTCCACTGAAACCCTAAATATATTCACAGAGAGCACTCATCAAAACATGCACAGGTCATAATAACTAACACGTTGTGTAGTACTAATAATGAATACTCGTACTCGTACTGATACTAAATACTCCTCGTTCGCTGCACGGGCAATGCAGAGAATGAGCGAGCGAAAAGAAGAACGGGACCGCTTCCTCGCATACGGCACGGCCGGGTTCAGGGCAAGGCACGACTGCTTACACTCGTGCATGTTCCGATGCGGTGCAATCGCGGCACTCGTTGCCCTGTTCCATAACAATAACAATAAGAATGAGAATAAGAATAAGAATGAGAATGAGAAGAAGAAGAAGAAGAAGTATAGGACCAGTGGATGCTGCATCACCGCGTCGCATAACGAGGCCAGAGATAACGGGGTGAAAATAATCGCAGGATCGGGAGAGGTCTTAGAAGGGAAGTATGAACGCGCGTGCGAAGAACTCGTGAACGCGCAGAGCGAGCGAGAGATCTTGGAAGCGCTCGATGCTTTCATTGAGAGACTTAAAAAAGATGATTCGGACGATTTTGATGGTGATGATTCGGACGAATGTGATGATTTTTTGAATCGCGAGGACGGCGAAGTGGTCGTGTATTTCGGGAGAGACACGCGCGAGAGCGGGGAAGAGTTGGTAACTATCGCAATCGAAGGAGCTCGGATGATATTTGATTGTTTAAGTAATGATAGGAGTACTAGTGTTGGGAGAGTGTGCGATCGAGGGGTCGTGACGACGCCGATGTTGCATTATTTCGTTTACGAGCACGGGAGAATCGAGAGCGATAATAGCGATAACGAGGATGAGAATAAAATGGAAAGGTTAGAGAGTGCGACGCAGGAGAGGGCGTATTTTAAGCGATTGGCGTTTGGATATTTGAGCTTGATTGAACGAGATGACGACGACGACGACGACGACGGTGATGGCAGTGAGAGAAAGAACGTCGTTAAAGGGTTACGATCGAATAAAGAAAATCTTCCAAGTTTGCACATCGATTGCGCAAACGGTGTTGGCTATATTGCCTTTGAAAAACTATTAGCGTTGTTTGATGAGATTCAAGAAAAGATGACGACGACGTCTAATTCGTTGAATAATAATACAATCGAGAAAGCGATTGACGTAGTGTTATTAAATGGCCCGCAAGATGGTCCAGTAAATTTAAACTGCGGATCGGATTACGTACAAAAGAACCAAAAAGTACCAAATAATAGTGATAATACAAATGCTTTCAAGAACAAGAGATGCGCGTCCGTCGATGGCGATTGCGATCGATTGGTTTACTTTTCAACAACCGAAGAAGATGAAGAAAATGATGAAGAAGAAAAGTTTAAATTGTGCGACGGCGATAAAATATCAATCTTAATCGCATTCTTTCTCATCGAACAACTCTTCTTAGCTGGTTTAGCACATAAAATATCTTTAGGAATTGCGCATACCGCGTATTCAAACGGAGCGTTTACGGAATTTTGTGAACAGAATGGCGTAGAGACTATTTGCGCAAAAACTGGCGTAAAGAACGTTCATAAAGCAGCGGAAGAGAATTTTGATATCGGTATATATTTCGAGTCCAACGGACATGGAACGGCTTTGTTCTCTCGTAAAGCGTGCGAAATCATCGAGAATGAATTATTAGACGAGTTGACGAACATGTCTTCTTCTTCTTCAAATTCCTCTAATAAAGTGAAAAGCGCGATTTCAATGACGAAATTAAAAGCGTTATTGACTCTAAAGGCGACTATTCAAACGATCAATCCAGCCGTTGGCGATGCAATAAGCTCAGTCTTATTAATTGAAGCAATCTTACGCATTAAAGGAAATATGCCGTTTTCGGAATGGCACGAAATGTATCGCGACTTGCCCTCTGTACAAACGAAAGTTTCTTCGAGCAAAATCGATCGCCTAAAATTCGAATGCTTCGATGCAGAGCGCAAGTGTTCGAAACCGGAAGGGTTACAAGCGAGAATTGATGAGATTTTATTATTATACAGTAGCAGTAGTAGTAGTAGTAGTCGTAGTAGGGCGTTTGTTCGACCGAGCGGGACTGAAGATATCGTGAGAATATACGCCGAAGCCGAGACTATCGAGCGATGTAAGGAAATCGCCGTAAAAGTTGAACACGCCGTTATCGAGTTCTGCGTTTTGTAATTATTCAATTTATTCAATTATTACGATTCAAAAAAAAAAGGTATCCGAAACGGGGATCGAACCCGCGACCATTCGCTTATTCGTCATCAACTTCTGTGATGGTTTTTTACCTCTTCGTAAGAGGCGAACGCTCTACCGACTGAGCTATCCGGACCGCTTGTACAGGGCAAGCTTTCTCTAGTATGTCTAGAAATTTCCGATTAAGCGTTAGGGTTTAGTAACATACAAAAAAAAAAGTTAAAATTTTGAAGGGTTTAGGGTGTCCAGCAAACGTTCATTTTTTTGACACTGTTTATATCTGCATATTTCGCTCTCCGCTCTCGGGTCGAAAGACCGAATACTAAGTGTTTCTAAGACCATACGCATGAGCGCGATTAAGTATTATTTACGTACCATGCAAATCCTGGACATTTTTTTTCAATTAAGTAGTTTAAGCAATCGATTCGGTTGTAGAAGTGAGCTTCGAAACAAACACCCGAATGCCAAAGGACAGTCGTTTTCGTGTAAGTATTTCAAAACGTCCAAGTGACCTTCTGAGGCAGCTACTATACACGCTTCCTCATCCATAGGACACCCATTATCAACGCAATACTTCACCATTGCAAGATTTCCTTGTTTTGCTGCCCTGTTCATATGTCCTGTCAAACCAAAAGATGTCGTACACGCATAATCACAAAATCGACATTTGTGCGGCTTCTCGCCTGAATGCGTTCGCAAATGTGATTTCAAAGTATCAGATCGTGCAAACGCTTCATCGCAAACATGGCATTTGAACCACTTCTCGCCTCAATGCACGCGCGAATGTTTATTCAAAGCGCTAGAATCTGAAAACGCTCTCTCACAAACGTGACATTTGAACGGCTTCTCGCCTGTATGCGTTCGCAAGTGTCTCGTCAAATGACTAGATTGCGCAAACTCTTTCTCGCATTCAAGGACATTTGAACGGCTTCTCGCCTGTATGCGTTCGCAAGTGTTTCGTCAAATTAAACTTTTTATTACACGCATAATCACAAAAGTGACATACATGTTCTTTCGGTCGAGCTCTCTTCCCATTATTATTAATATTACCGAAAGAACATGTATGTCACTTTTGTAGACGACCAGTAATATCTTTCGGTCGAGCTCTCTTCCCATTATTATTAATATTACTATTATTTTGTCGTTGCTGATTTCCTTCTGATGAAGCTCTTATTCGTTCTGGTTCCTCTCTCTCTAAACTCGTACTAACCAACATCAAAGATGCCGGCTCGAGCGCCAACGAATAATCTCGGTCGTACTGCAAAATGTACTGCTCGAATTCCGCCTCCGCCGGCTTCGGTACGCCCAAGTGTTGCCGCAACGGGGTCTCCTTCCAAAGCGATTCGTTGATGTTACTACCACTCTTTATTCCATTCTTCTTCCGAAGCGGTTCGAACGATTGAACGTCTGCGTCCCCTTTCCATTCGTATCCATGCTTGTGACACAAAATGCCAAACATACAGAGCGCGTGCCACCAAAGGAATTCGAGCGTGTTCTTCTCTGCGCTCGAGACGCTACCTAAATTGGCGTTTCCGAAGACGTTAAAGATGGCGCTCCCGATGGCGGTAAAGAGTTGCGATTGCGAGATCTCCGGCGCCACAGCATTGAACTTTTTCGTTTCTGCAACGCACGTATCGACGCTTTTGGACAATTTTTTTCTCTTATTTTCGGCGCTCGGCGTTTGCGCCACTTCCAGTTCTTGTTCGTTCTCGACTGATTGGGCGAAGATTCGCTCGAACTCCTCCTGCGTTTTCGGCAAAGCGTTATCGTGAGTTTATGTATACGATAGATTTAATAAGGAAGAGATCTGAAATTAAGAGAACGATGAAGAAGAGTAGTAATAAGGCTGTATCATTATGATGTAAATAAATAATAATACCGCGCGTGATTTTCATTGAAAAAAAACCCAAAACGGACTCATCCTCGTCCTCATCATCAACATCATCACATCTTTGTCGCTTATTATCTTATCTCATATCATACGCTCTCATCGTATCCACCGATTGAAAAGACAATTATTATTAGTCATATATATATATATACATACATATATATATATATTAATAAATGTCACAAGTAGTAGTAGATAATAATAATAAAAATATTGAAAACACAACAACAAAGAAGAAAACGAGAATAGTCATCAAAGTCGGCACTTCATCTTTAATCAAGGCCGATACTGGAGTTATTCATTTATCACAATTAGCTCTGTTATGTGAGCAAATAACGCACTTACAGAACTCTGGAAAGTTCCAATGTTTAATAGTTACATCTGGGGCAGTCGGAGCTGGGATGTTACAATTGCAAATTAAAGAGAAACCGAAAGAGTTGCAAAAGAGGCAAGCTTTAGCCGCTATTGGGCAAGCGCATTTGATGCATTATTACGAAGATATGTTTCAAACTTTAGGAGTGAAAACTGCACAAGTTTTATTGACCTTGGAGAATTTATCGCAGAAATCGCAATATAACAGAGCTATGAATACGTTCTCGTCTTTGTTCGATTACAACGTCGTCCCAATCGTTAATGAGAACGATACAGTCGCCATCGAGGAGTTGAAATTTGGCGATAACGATACGCTCTCGGCGCACGTCGCGTCTTTGATATCGGCTGAATATTTATTCTTATTCACCGACGTGGATGGATTGTACACGTCGAATCCTACGAAAGATGTAAACGCGAAACGTGTTCAAGTCGTGGATGATATTAATAAGTTAATGAGTGAAGTCGACGTCGCATCTGGGGCTGGCTCCGCTGGAGGCACTGGAGGGATGATTACGAAATTAACAGCCGCTCGAATCGCGAGCGCGGCTGGATGCAAAACAGTCATTGGAAAGTCTACTCACATGCAAAAGATTATTGATTCTGTTTTGTTGAATAAAAATATCGATGGCGAAGAAAAGCCGTATACGGTATTCTTAGCTGCATTGGATGCCGCGAGAGGAAAAAAAAGATGGATGTTATCAGTCGCTGTAAAAGGACGCGTTCGCGTGAACAAAGAAGGCGAAGAAGATATTAAATCTGGCGATCCTTTGTTAATGAAGAACGTCATCGTAGTAGAAAGTAGTGATGCTGATGATGGATACAGTGCGTCAAAATGGACGTTCAAAATGCAAGATTGCATAATTGTCGAAGACGAAAACGGTAGAGAAATCGCGAGAGCGATTGCGAATTATTCCGCCGATGATTTAAGACACGATTCTTTAAGAAATTCAGACGGCGACGAGGAATTCGTGCATTCGAGCAACTTATGTGTCACGCATTTCAACGATGAAAATCGATCTGTTTCAAGAGGTCCTTAAAAAAAAAGATATATATATATAGATAGATAAAGCGCGGCGAGTATTTATAATTGTGTGTGTGTGTGTAATAAGTTGTTTGTATACATACCGTAGTATCATCTTTCTCGATTTTGATTTCATTTTTTATCCTGCTGTCTTTTTTTTTGTACCATACCTTGCCCAAATAAATGCGTAGGTATAGGTACGTTTTTTTATAACATCACTGTAATATGTTTCTACACCACACGTCACTCTCACACATCACCCCCTCGTCGCGAGAAGAAGAAGAAGAAGAAGAAGAAGAAGAAGAAGAGGAAGAGGAAGAAGAAGAAGAGGAAGATTACTCCTGCGGGCTAATTCCTCTTAATTCAATATCCTCATCATTAACTGCCGCCGGATAAGCAGCTTCGGGTTGAACAAGACCGCCGTCCTGGACCTCGACAGCTTGAGCGACAACAACATCGTCATCAACAACAGCTGGAGCTGGAAGAATAGCCAAACTTCGATTTTGTTTCGCTAATTGTTTTGCGTTTTCCGCCCTCTCTTTTAAAGCCGGATCAGCCTTGATGTGCCCAAGCTCTTTGTAATAGCACGTCTTGCACATAGAAGCGTTATAGACTTCGTTTAATTTACTCTTGTACCACAAAGTCGCCGTTGTGCTGTTGCATTCGCAGCATACTTTTCCTGCCGCATTCTTTTTCTGCCATCTTTTTTGATAGCACGAGATGCACAAATCGCATGGCTGAAAAGTTTCGGCGTCTTCTCCTTCATCGGCTTGCGTTTTCTTCACCCAAGAACTCGCATCCGTTTTCCCACAGTCTGCGCACTTTTTCTTATCCTTACTCATCTCCGATCGTTCTTGTATATAACAGCGTTGGCATAACTTCCACTCCTTATTTATGTTCGATGTCACCCAAGAATTCGACGTCTTCTCTGAATCGCACTTGGAACATTTCTGCCCCACTTTACGATCTAGACTTTCTTTCAAATAACACGTACCACAAACATACGCCTTCTTGTTCGCTTGTTTCTCGTCCCTGTGCCATCTCGAACTATGTACGGATTTACAGTCCTCTCTGGAGCATATTTTCTCAACAGGTACGTTAAGTTTCCCCTTCTTCATCGGTGTATCGTTCTCGTCCCATTCATCGTCGTCGCCGCCGCGCGTATTGGTGATTAATTTTTCTCCATCATCTGCTGCAGTGACAGCGTTATTCATCGGAATCTTAAGACGATCGAAGGTAGCAGTAGCAGTAGCAGTAGTCAGCTTTAACGCTCGAGGACGCGTCACTCGCCCGACTTCTTCTTCTTTTCTTACCGATCCTACTAACTCATCGTCCGCCGCTTCTTCTCCTGCGTCGTTTTGTTTCCGTTTCTTCCTCTTCTGCGCCGCTGGTTTCTTTTTTTTCTTACTCTCGATCTCGGGTGACTTTGGTGTCGTCGCGGTCATCTTCTAAAACACGCGCGCGCTTGCGGACGCAGAGACAGGGACAGAGAAACTCGGTTAAGAAAAACAATCGCGCAGCGCGAGCGTTTATGTTACTTTATGTTATACTAATTAATCAAAATATTTTATTGATCGGCGGGAGAGGATTGATGATAAATGTTGATGATAAAATTTATATGCCCGTTGGTCGTTTTTTAAATAATTAAACCCTAAACTCCTTCCCAGGCGTTTTTAAAAAAACAAAGGAGAAAAGTTCGTTAAAACACAAAAACAGTAATACACGTAATAAGAGCATCAGGAAAATATCACAGTCCCAACAATCAGGTGTACTTAAGCGCGTACTTTAAAGTAATGATTGCTACTGCTACTGCTACTGCTACTGCTACTGCGAAGAGAGTGAGCGTAGATGTAGGGAATAACAGTAATCATTATAATCAACAACAACAAAAATTGAGCGGAGATATAGTGAGACTTAGGAGTAGTAACAGACGTGATCGGAGTAAGGTGTTATGCTCTCGATGTGTTATTAGAGCGTTGACGAGTATTGATAAAAGTAGTGTCGTGTTTGCATCGAGCGAGGCAACGAACGACGATGAAGAAGAAGACGCAGGAGAAGAAGAAGAAGAAGTAGTAGCAGCAGAAGAAGAAAATAGTAAGACCAAGGAGTTAGCCGTGAGAGTTTCGTTAGGACTGATTGATTTCTATAGGAACGAGATATCGCCGTTGATTCCAAGATCCTGTAGGTTTCAACCGAGTTGTTCGAATTATGCGTTTGAAGCGTATAGTAAATATGGCGCTCAAAAAGGGTTTATTCTTACTGCGTGGAGGATAGCGAGGTGTAATCCATTCGGAGGATCGGGGTATGATCCAATTCAATGGCCACCGCCAAAGTTGTTCGGTAATAAGAAAGAATAGGAAGACTTTTATGTATGTATGAAGTAAACACACGATTACGCTAAATACGCCGGTATCGAAGCTTTCTCTGGATCTTGATTCGAAGATAACATTATACCCCAGGTTAAATCTGAAATAAGTTCATCTTTAATCCATTTCGAGCTACATCTGACTTTCAAGAATTTGTTTTTAAAATCTTCTTCATCGTCATCATGGTCATCTTTTTTCTCTCCCCCTCGTAAGAGTCCTTGTTGTTGTTGCTGTTGTTGTTGCATTTTTGAAGCCAGAGAATAGTTCATTGCAATACTCTTCAACATCTTCATGGCCACGTTTTCATTCAAACCACTGTTGTTATTGTTATTATTATCGCCGGAAAAGACGACGGTCGTCTTATTGTTCTCAACAACTTTTCGGTTTTGTTGTCTGTCCATCGTTTCCAACGCCAATGAATGGAATATGCCGGTTTCTCCGTATAAAGATGATTCTTCACGAACGGATGGCGAATAAGTTACTGCCGCACACAACAAATGCAAAGCCGCTTCTGCACTTCCTTTATGTTCAGAATTGTTTGCAGCATCTCCAAGGTGAGAAATTGCGCACTCTGCCAAGTTGTTTGGAACCAAAAATTCGTCAAATAAAGGCTGCGCTAACAACTCGCAAGCCTGTTCGAGTGTCGACACTCCGCTATATTCATCGAGGAATTTATACATATCCTTGAAATCATCGTCGAAAGTTGTTATTGTAGATTTCTCGTCTTTATTCATCATAAAAGAAGACGAAGGTCTCACGAAAGCTCGCCTGATGATATTTTGTTTCATTCGATGACGATGAAGATTATCCTCGCCATGACGATGAAAATCAATACCTTCTTCTCCTGCGTGGGAATATAAAATGCAATGCAAAGTATCTTCGAGCGTAGGTGCAACTGTTCGACATCCTTCGGCGAGCAACTGAAGTGCCATCGTTGCTTCCTTTCTACAGAATGTTTTCTTTTTTTTCACAGCTTCATTTTTGTTTTTTTTGTTCTTGTCCGCCACTACTCCTGTATTTAATGCAAAAGGATTATTTTCCTCGTCGCCATAATAAAAGGCGTGTAACGCAATTGGTAATAATCCGCACAGAACGCACGCCAAAGTCATTTTGCCTCCCCATACTTCCGAAGCGCAATAAGGCGCTACAGCAGATAACGCAGTTGCCGCTGTACCTCGAATTAAATCACATTTCTTTAGCGTGCCTTTAAGAATCAAAGGAACAACATCTCTGAGTGAAATTGCCGGTTTCACCTCATAATTTGCTCTATTTGTTTCGCTCGCGTAACGAGTTCTTAATGGAAGCGGCGCAGTCGAGGCATAAGTCGAGAAAGATATCGAAGATCCAAACGAATTCAATGGTGCGGACATGAGACAAATAGATATCAGTCTTATAGCACTTTCGTACATTTGTTCGTCAGTAGTTCGCAAGCAAGCGACGCCGAACCAGAATGTCTGCGGCGCTATTCGAGCGTACGCAAATGGAGATTTCCTTAAACAAGCTAATATAGATACGGTAAATCTCATACCAAGAAGCTTCCGATGCGTTATAGTCTCATCTTCCTCCAAAATATCTCCTCTGCGCGCGACAGAAGAAGAAGAAGAAGAAGGAGATTTCGGTGGCTTTGGCGCAATATTAATTCCAGACAATGAAGATTTTCCTTCCGAAATCGCCGCCGCCGTGCACATAATTCCAAGAAACAGTCCGAATTCTTCGTTATCAAGTGGATGACGCAAAGCTCCCAAAATATTCATTGATGCTTCTGCGAGGGGAAATGATCTCGCTTTTAAAACCCAGCGTAAAGCTTCGCTGGCCCATCTTTCTCTAGGTGATGCCTCAAATACCATACAATCCGGAAATCGATGGCAAAAAACGTCCAAATGGGAATTAATATCCCAAGAGTTCACGGCGCTGTCAAGATCTCTTCTTCTAAGGATGTTCTGTAATAAAGCAATTGAACGCAGTGCAAATCCATCCTTACCTTGCATCTCAGATGATGATTGACCCGTGCCATCCCTATCTTCAATGCGTCTCTGGAGAGGCTGACCGGCGAGATTATGCAATAAATTCGACAACAGTTGCTGACAATGAGCAGTGACAAAGACGTTCTTCGATGTTACTACTGTAGCCACGACTGCTTGCACAAGAACAATAAGTTGCGAGCGAAAGTATTCATCATGCTCAGTTGCAACTTCTGCGAGAAGAACAGCTGCCAAGTCTGGCTCTTCAAAATGAAAAGGATTTGAGTAAAATTCGCTCTCCGGTTCAAGCGCTCGAAAGGAAATTGCCCGAACTAACCTATCTATACACTCTCTGGGCGCTGCTCGTGCTAGAAATAAACACGTACGTTTAACCGTGAGAAAATCAATGCTATCAAAATTATTAGCAGCAGATTTCGTCTTTTCATCGCTTTCGTTGAGAAAATTACTATTAGCAGCAGTTGTATTTTTCTTGTTTATTTTTGAAATGTATGCATTTCCCATCTTTACCGTGTTTGAAAGTAAAAAGTCCAACGTAATTTCGACATTACGAGCAGAAGAAGCTCGTGCATTATTCGTTGCTATGCATCCCCATAGAAATTCGAGTTGCGTTTCGAATTTTGCTCCCAAAATTCGCGTGAGTTCATAGAATCCAAGAAGAACACGATCGCATACTTGACGTTTACCCCCCTTTGTGAGATCTTCAAGTTTCAAGCATCGAACCCATGGCTGTAGCGCCACTAACAAATGTCGGATTATACTAAGCCGTTTCGTATTACTCTCATTATATAGTTCATTTTCGCTCACAGACGAGCAGCATCTCGAGAAAGCTTCAATTAATAATTCAGGCGCCAACTTAAGTGCACCCTTTGTCAAAACCTGTATGTTTGATACTTTACACAACGCAACGTAATACACTTCTAAAAGTTCAGATTGCGAAAGAAAACTATGCAATGCGCTCGTTAGATTAGCGTCGTGAGTAGTTTCAATCTCGCCTTCATTTTCGTTCTCGTCAGTAGTTTTGGACAAAAGAGAAACTGCCTCGAACAGCTTTTTTGCACTTTTTCTGTTTCGCCTATCTGGGTTGATCAGATTGAAATAGGACAACGTCACGAGATGCGCAACAGGAACAAACCTCAACACTTGGTTTTGCAAAATCTCGCTACTTTCGTTTGCACTATTGCTGTTTACGTCAAAAGCTTCAGATATGATATTTGTTAAAGATGAGAGGTAAATTCTAGAAACAGAAGCCGACGCAGAATAAGTCTTCTCAAAAGCAATCCGTAACAATTGAGGATTATTCGAACAGAAACATGTAATCGCTTTGTGCGCAATATTTTCCGATTCTTCATCTTCTAATACGAGTAATGAGTCTATCCATTTAAAAATTATACCATCTGCTCGAAGCATGGAATCATCAAAAGCTGGCGCGGCTAGAATTGAAGCTAGCGCGTTTTGAAAAATTTTCCTCTTCGTCGTTTCTCCAGAGTTATCTTCGTCTATCCAACCGGAGATAAACGTCCATAGCTTCATTCGCGTTTGTTTTTGTAGTGCGGATGGGCAGTATTTGTGAATCTCCTCAAAAGTATGTGCCACAATGAGCGCGATAGAATTTTTTAACTCTTCAACTAACGGCTTCATTTCAGTATCTTTTGTATTTGCTGCAGTGTTCGTCATAAAAGTTGCAACGAAGCTTGCGTTCTCTATAAACTTTGCGATATTTATGCAAAGTGCGCTCCTTGCATTTATGTCGTTGTTCCCTGTCGTCGATTTGACAAAGGGAGAATTTTTCAAAACCAGCGACTTATAAAGTGAAACCAGCGCTATCCAGGTTGAAAGAATGGAACTTACAGATAAAGTCATATTCGCGACACTACTGTTCGTCGAGCCACCACCCATCATCATCATGTGGTTTGATAAATTTTCGATATCGGCCGATGCCGCATTAAGAAATGACAAATTGTTAGACAGATGTAAGCTAGACATCGCTTTTATTCTATCTGCGCAAGCATCAATTAATTTTGGAACTACAAAAGGAGGCACTCTTTCAAAGATGTTCAGAATCGCTTCAACTTGTCCTTCTTTGCCACTGAGAACGCATGGAACTGTCAAGTTGAAGATTGTAGTAAGTGAGCCACGCGATCCTAATGTTACTATTTTTGGACCTTTAGCGTTGACACCGTCAGCATCATCGGAAACAACTTCCTTTTTGTCTGAATTTATCTCCAAATCATCGCTAGGGGTTGCCGAACATACAAAGCAGACATAATTTCTCCACAACTCGAAAAGATACGTGCCAGGATTTGAAGGAGCTTGCATCATCGCACCTTTTCCTTCTAAGACCATAATTGCCTGAACTCGCTGCAAAGTCTGCGCTCGAGCTGTAGTTGAAGCGGATTTGCACATTTTTGTCACAGCTCTTGCTAATATATCAATCGCAGCACATAAAGTACTATTTTGTAGCGCTTCATTTTCAAGCAGCGCTTCTACAGTAGCAGAGCGCTGCAAAATTGTAGCGCTATCTGAGAGATGGGCGCTACTGATCTTATTGGCCATTTCAATTTTGAATGCTGAACTTGCTGCTTCGCACATTTGAACGCGACACTCTTCAATAACGCTTGCAACAGAATGCGTCAAATTATCGCCATTGAACGTTTCACTATTCCTTTTCTTACTTGGAGACGATTGAGGTGTAAAATGCCTCGCCGAAGCTTTCTTACTCGCGCTATTCTGTTGCCGTTGAAAATGCTTAGCCATGGATCGGAAGTGAGAAATTTCCTGAAGCAGCGCAAAAGCCGCTAGGCGAACTGAAATAACCGGATCGCACAACAAAACTAAACCTGCGGCTTCTGGCCTTGTTGGTTCTATAATTTCGCCATTATCTAAATACTGCAAGCTAAGATTTTCATCAATAAGAGCATTGCGTCGACGTCTGAGAGCTGATGCTAAAGCTTTTGTCGCTGATTCTCTCGCAGCATGATTGGTCTTGTCTCTTAAATTTAACAAGCTTGAACTCGCTGCTTGAACTAATCGATTGCAGATGTTACTAGAGGGTAATTTGCTCTCTCCTACATCATCATGACTTCCACTGCTTTCGAAAACCATAAGCCTACTGAGCGCACCTGCAGCTGCTGTTCGAATTTCAAAACTTTCATGCGTAATGAAGTGCGGAACAAAAGTTACCGGGTCTAAATTTGGGACCAAGATGTCCGGTATACACCTCAATACTGCAGCGACAGTAGGATAGCTGCTTCGAATGGCACTTAATTGTTCGTTGACACGAATGACAGTATATCCAGAATCTGAGTACATAGATTGATTAATTTCAATTGCTCGCGCGACTACTTTCTGCAAACGCTCAACGAAATCAATAGTATCCAAAGACGACTTCATTTTAAGCTTTATATTAGCAGCGACGTTAACAGCAACTGCAACGGCATCCGAAGGTTCTGTTTTAGAAAGCATATGCAGTGCAATTTTAATTGTTCTGGACATATCGGCACGATATGCAGCTGATAGTGCAATCGAACTAATTAATCGAACGTGAGCCGCTTCTTTATCCTCCACAGACTGGGTGAAAAAATCTTTAGACTGCACGGATAAAAGCGTATTCATACCGGCTTCCAAGACGCTAAATACGGCATCTTTAATGCCTTTATCATTTCTAATGCTTCCATCCAGTCGTTTTTTAGCGACTCTGAAGAATCGTCGAGCGACATCTGCAGCTTCGGCTGCCTTCTTCAATTTCTTTGCTCGTTTGCTCACACCGTTACAAAAATCAATCAAATCCGGATGCTTTGAGGCATTTTCTACTTCTATCTTAAGGTTATCTTCGACTAAAGTTCCCGCAAGCTCCCAAGCAAAGAGTGTCGCAAGTACAGGCGTTGCATCTTCTAAATGTTTTTCGTTCGTCTTGGCCCATTCCATGATGAACACTCTTGCCTGAATACAAGCTCTCGTCCAAGGAAGTGGGATATTATAATTTGCCTCTTCACCATTTCTATCGAGCGCTCGAATATCGATACACTTTGCGAGTAAAGCGCATAAACCGTGCCTAAAATTACTCGGTTTTGCTCTAGAAGGAGGCATCCATTCTGTTGGGAGAAATGCTTTCAAAAACATTATGGCGTTTTGGACATTTTGCGCGTCAATGTCGTTCTCCTCGAACTCCTCTTCTTCTTTCACTTCTCCTTCACGCACTATTATGCTAATTTTTGCTAAAGAAATTGCAAACATGATCCAGTTTGCTTCTATTCTTTGACTCTCTCCAAGTCGATTTTTCAATGCATCGACGAAATAGTTGAGCATCTCTTTGAATGAAAGTGAAAATAATAAACCAACTACGCGAGCTAGTATGAGCCCAATACTGTCTTCTGCCCTAAAAACTGTCGAAGCTGCATCTTCGTCTAGTTTCATATTATCTGATCGTTCTAAATCGTGAGCTGATGATGACGAAATAGTAGAGTCGAATCGGTTTAAAGCACCACCGCTTCCTCCTCTTCTAGGCGGAGTATTATATGGAAATTGGTCGCTTTTGTGTTGTTGTTGCGACAAAAATTTCAATTTCGACCCGCCCCTCAAAGTGTCAGCCATCGAAGCTCCCTCATCGTTTTCTCTATGCGCATCGAGCGTTTCTTCAATACTCGCTCTTAACAAATCTTCTCTTAACCAAAACTTCCTCTGTGGCGGCATGCAGTGTTTTGCGCGTTCGCATAAATCTCGAAGCGCTATTGGCGCGAGAAACTCACACAACGCCTGCGTTTGATTTGTATTCGTCAAAGACTGTAGTTTCTTACCCGCTCTTATTTCCTCTTCTTCTTTCTCGACTATCGTGCGTAATATTATCTCAATCGCTGTCCAAAATGTCACCAACGCGTTTTCGTTATTATTATTTACATTATTATTTACAGTGCTTCCACTATTAGTACCACCAACGTTCATCGCTTGCGCACTCGACAAAGTAGAAAAATTTGAAGAAGAAGAAGTTGTTTTAAGTTCCTTCGTGAGCCAATTTGATAAACTTTCGATGACTATTATCGAGTGCGTGTGAGCCATAGCTGCCATAGCGTCCAATAAATTCGCACAGTTTTGTTTAATACATTCCATTTTTTGCCTCGTCTTCTCATTCGTATTCGTATTCTTATTATTCTTATTATTCTTATTCTTGTTCTGCAAAAGTAACGAATGAGAAGTGTCGATGTATTTATTCACCAAGGCTTCGGCGTAAGTACTTGTAGTCCTAGAAATACTCGGTGAAGGCGACCGCGTAGTATCATTTCGTTCTTCTTTCACTGGGGTCGATAGATTACTCATCGTTATCGCGATAGATTAAAATGACCTACTGTTATTTTCTATTTTAGTGAAGAGAATTTGCTCGCACGAGAGATACTTTGTGATGCCTTAATAACAGAATAACACGCTCACGTGCGTGGTTAAGTGCCGAGAACGGAGAACCCGAGAGCCGAGTTGCCGGAACAAAATAAATTATTATTATCATTGAAACATACGTGTACCAGCACAAAGTACTACTTCTACTACTACTGCTACTATTACTACTATTAAAACTTTTTCTTCTTCGCTCGAAACCCAGTAATAACGAGCGCTCTGGCGAAGAAATCTTCAACGGATGAACGAATGTAAATCTTGCTCCTCGTGCGTCGTCTGTTGAAATCAGACGCGCTCGCACGACGATTCGAGGAAGTCGGTACTAAAACTGCCAAAGAATAATAAATTAAGGCTAGGCTTATGAAAAGAGTTGCCACGATCATAAACGATGCGTGCGACGAAGCGGAATTATTTTTCGGTTCTCTATCAGCTCGCGTCGTCGTTGTAATCTTTCTCCGTTCTATCTTTCTAAAATGCTCAAACGTGTTACGTCCTACTAAATGAGTACGCGTATCACAAAAAACTCTTTCGAATCGTCTCGCTCTCATTTCTTGCTTCTCATTTCTCTCGCGTTCGGGGAAGCACTTTTTCGCTAAAGCGTAACAGAACGCCTTCGGGTTTCCCATCGAAGAAACATCATCATCGACGATGTTATGAGTCGAAGACGTTGGTAAAGATTTTCGATACTCGCTGCATTTCAAAACGTTGCAATAATCTGCTAAGCATATATCATGTTTCTTTTTCCTTCTCATGAAATAATATTTCCTCATATACAGATCGATTTCTTCCTCGCTGTTAAACACCTAAAATACAACATATGCTGCTGATGAGAAGAGATATCAAAATAATAATAATCAAACCTTCCCGTCGTATTCACATCTCCACCCGTTCTTCCTTTTGCTTTTGTTATTCTCAAAGTCCAAATAAATATCTCTCGATTTCTTAAATGGGCAGTAATTATCGTTATCATCATCGTCATCATCATCGTCGTACGAGGGGTAAAAGAACTTTTTATTTTATATAAACGGAAGTTTGAAACGCGTGAGATAGAATGTAAATAAATGAATACCTCTTCGAGCGCTGATCGAGCATATCTGGACAGTCTTTGGTCACAACTATTACTATAACGGTCATCATAATACTCTTCTTCTTCTTCTTCTCCTTTGTTCCCAATTTTATTGATAGATTTCATTCGATATTTGTTATCCTGTAATTAATCATGCCCTTGAATTATTGAATTAGGTAATATGTTTGATGTCTGATGGATATTTTGTTGCGAGTTGTTATGTTGTTTACATCAGCAGCAGTTATGCAGTTTTACACTGTTTTAGCAGAAAGTCAACAAAAAACAGACCGCGCAAATCTAATAAAATAAATAAATATAGTAAACATGAGCACTGGAGTAATAAAAGCACCGTTAGAGCACCACGACCACGACCACGACCAACAACACCAAAAAGAAGAAGGAGTGAGAGAATTCACGAACGAACAAGACGTCCTGAACGCGTATAACCAACTCTCCTCCGAGTGCGAGGCAGGGAGACAGAAAATCAACGAGTTCAAATCCCAATCGAAAGAACATGAGTTAGTGATCGACGCTATAAGAGATTTAGATGGGGAGAGAAAGTGTTTTAGATTAATCGGTGGGGTCTTAGTCGAGAGAACTGTGAAAGAGGTGCTACCTGCCGTGCAGCAGAACAAGGAACAGTTAGACGGTGTATGTGTGAAGATCGAGGAGACTTTAGTCATGAAAGAACGTGAGTTGATGCAGTTGAAGAGGAGATATAAGATTAGGGCGAGAGGAGAAGTAGAGGAGGAAGACGAAGATGAAGAAAATGATACGTAATTGTTAGTGTTATGTTCTAGGTCCTATTATAATCATTATTATCGTTATGAATTATCATAAATTTTCTTCTTGATCATCATCGATCTTATCGGCCATTGCCTCGAGCTCTTCGCGCAACATGTTCTTTGTAGTTGTTTTTGCCTTTTTCTCAATAACTATTTTGTGCTGAGTTCCGTACCCGGCTTCGAAAGATTGGTCGTGTTGTGCCGCATGAGCGCGGTTCATTCTGTGCGCTTCGTTCGCATCGTTCGTATAATATCGCGAGATTCCACTCGCCGCGTCTGTAACCCATCTACCATTTAGCTTTGAGGGCGGAGGAACGAGCAAATTTCGCGAACTATGCGTCGTCTTGGCGTTATGAGCAGCAGCGTGCTCGTTCGCGGCGTGCGCATGCGAACCAGCGCCTTGAGTGTTTGCCGCTCTGTTCATTGCTCGTTTCATACGCTCATTATCGGCCGATTGCTTAGCAGATTTCGAAGCCGATTGCGCTTCAGCCTGTTCGCGCTCTTTCTTCTCGTCTTCGATTTCTTTCTCCCTTAGCATTTTTGCCGCTTCTAATATTGACTGCTCTCGTTCTTGCGCCTCTTTTTTATCTACTTCCTTTTGCTTTTGCTTATTTAAAGCATCTAGACGTGCGGCCATTTTCATTTCAAGCTCTCTTTTCTCTGCCACCGCTTTTGCTACCACTGGGTCTTGCAATGTCGCCGCTCTTAGCCTTTCCTCGGCTAACTGCTGCTGCTGTTTAAGTTCTTCGATTTCGCGTTGTATTCTGTCTTCTTCTCTTTTCTTCGCGGCATCTTTTGCCGATTGAGCTTTTTCGCGCGCGTCAGATCTCATCTGCGCTTTCTTTTGGATTCGTTCGGACTCTTTGTGATGTTGTTCGGCGTCTAATCTAGCGAGTTCGACTCTCGCGGCTGCCTCTCTACGAGCCGCTTCGAGTTTCTGCATCTCTAATTTCACCTCCTCAGCTCGAGCTTCCTCGAGTTCTAATTGACGGTTAATTCTCTCCGTCTCTCGTTGTTCGGCTTCGAATGCTTCTTTTGCTTTTTCTTCTGCAGCTATTAATTGCGCTTGCGTATGTGGCTTCTGCGGTTTCGGTTTGTTTTTATGTGCAGCCGCTGCATTTGCAGCCGCCTCTTTCGCTTTTTTCGCTTCCTCGCGCTTCTTCCGTTCTCTGTCTCTCTCGCGTCTTGCCAAGACTTGCTGCCGTTGCGCTTCAAATCTCGCATTTAGCGCCGCTCTCACTTGATCCCACTTGATCGCTTTACTATCACCATCATCCGAGCTCACTTGCACGTCTTCATCCATCTCCGATCTATCCAAAACTAATTTCATTAACATCGCGGATGCAATATCCCGATCGTTCCCACTCTGCGCCGCTTTCTCCAATTCTTTCTCGTTCTTCGTCCTTCGCTCTTTCAAGTCTTGATTCTGCGACGTCGCTCGTAAATCTGCGCCTTTCCGGTTGATATCTTTTGCGTACCTCTTCCTCAACGCGGTCGAAAGCTCTTCCAAACGTCTTTCCGAAGAATCCAACAACATCGCGTTCTGTTCTTGTTGAGTAGTATCTATTTTATCGTCTTCGGCGGCTGAATCGTCATCTTGTAGTCCCCCCACATCGCTATCATTATCGTTATTATTCTTATCATCATTCTCTTCATCGTCGTTTGTGTTATCTTCATCGTCATCGCCGGATAAATCGAGCGTTTGATGCCCTGCTTTATTATTAACGTTGTTGTTGTTATTTTTACCACTCAATAGGACGAGCCTCTTCTTCACATCGCCTTCTCTGTTATTATTATTCACAATCATGGTCGCATTAAACATCATCAAAATCAGAACTAAAACAATTATCACAACTATCGTTCGATTCTTCTTCTTCTTCGTCCTATCATTGCTATTACCACAGAGTATTCTCATCATATTATACCTATGAAGTTTTTCCTTCTTTTGATTTTGATTTTGATGATGATGATTGGAATTCGATGATGGGTCTATTACTATTCGATTTTCTTCGGCGTCCCAGTCCTCGACCGATTGTTCTTTCTTCGTATTCTGTGGCGCTAAATCTTTTGAGGGCACGTTCCGCGCGCGCGCTGACCGCATCTTATTATTATATCTTATTATTATTATTCCTTCGTTTTTAAAGCGCGTTTTTGGAGTGGGAAATACATCAGAGCTGCACGGTGCAGACTTTTATTCCTCAGCATATTATCAGATTATTTATACAAATAAATAAATAAATGTCAACATCGTCGTCGTCATCGTTGGGCGAAGCTCGATTAACAGAACTCCCAAAAGGAATACGAAAACTAGTGGCTAAAGAAATTTGGTCTCCCTCTCACGCCGTGATCGCCGTTATTCGACGGTACGTACGTCCTCTCGCTCAATATTCTTCCGCTCGAGAACGGTTCTGAAAAGTCGTTTTCTAACTTTAACTAACCGCCGATGTCTCTCGTCTGTTTTTGTAGTCCTGGATGAGTGTACTGTCGCGCGGAGATTCTGAGACTCCGCGCAATCGAGAAGAGAATGAACGAAATGGATTGTCAGTTACACTGTGTTATTAAGGAAAGTATTGAAGAAGAGGTTCAAGAATTCGCGAGAGATTTTTGGAAGAACGAAGAAAGAATGTATTTAGACGATGCGATGGCTTTTTATAAATACACCGGCAACGGAAAGGTTCAGAAGTCATCAATAGCGGGGACTTTATTGAACCCTTTTGAGTTTTATAAAGTTTTCAAGAACTTCAAAAAGGTACAAAAAGAGAACCCGAGAGGGGTGCCGAAGAATAACACGAAAGGAGAAGGATTAATATTGGGCGGGTTATTAGTCGTTAAGAAGGGCGGAGAGGTTGAATACGTACATCGCGAGAAATCGTGGGGCGATTGCGCCCCAATAGAGGAAGTTTTGAAAGCTTGCGAAAATGTTAGTAAAAGTAGAAATTAATACACACACTAGAATCGAGACACAGAGACAGAAGAAATAATCAGTTTGTTCGTCTGCTGCCGTTGTTGTCGTAGTCGGTAGTTTTTTTGTATGTATGGTGATAGTCTCTTTAGCGTAAATCTTCTCTTCTTTATATAAGAAGAGAGCGCGAGAGAATTGATAAACCGGAAAAACTACACGCCTTCACGAAGAAAGCAGAGCGCGTTTATTTAGAATGTTGTATAAGAAGAGAAAGTATGTGTATGTAGATTTAGTGAAAGTATTACATCTCATTATTCTAAATCTTTCTCGTCTTCTTTCTCTTTCTCGTCGTTCTTGTAAAAACAGCTCGAGATTTGCGAGCGGTGCGAAATGTAATTCGACACTATGTATATATGTTTATTTATGAGAAAGAAAGAGAATAAGTATATGATAGAGAGAAGAAGGAAGTCGTCGTCGAAGAAATAGAGATATTTAGCGCGTGAAAAAAAGAGAAAGCGAAGAACTAAGAACGTACCGGATCCCATAAAAAACTCTCTGATACGGTTTTGATGATGCACTGCCATGAAAATTAAGCGCGCATCGTACTCAAGCGCTTTGCGACAGATAACCTCGCCCACGGAGCGATCGCTTGGATCGTACGAGACCAAAACTATCTGAGCTTGCGTAAACTTATCTTTCTCGTCTCTGACGGTTCCAACAAACTCGACAGCTTTTTCGCGCCAGTCATCGTCAGCCTTTAATGCAACGGCCATGGTCCCTTTAAACGCTCGTCTGTACGTCGAAGGTACGATGTGAAGAAATATTATCTCGTCGCCTTCTTGATAGAGATTTTTAATCATGTAATCGTATGCCTCTTTTTGATCCGGCATTGCGAAATCGAAAGGAAATATAATTCGTCTTTTCGTTTCTTGGAAACCACAAGAACATACTCCGCGCTTACAAGTCGCGCAAATTGAACAAATCGTTGGTTGTTGACGATTAATAATCGCCTGATCCTCTGTTGTTCGTTGTTCTTGTTGCTGAGACATTTTTTAATATCACGAGAGAGAGAGAGAGAGTGTGTTGAGCGTGGCAACTTTATATAAAGTATTTTTTGATATCCGATACAAACTGACAACTGACAAATACAAACAATCAGCTGTCAGGCTGAACATACAACCACTTTTGTACAGAGAAGAATTTTCAGAGCAACGAAACTTCTTCTTCTTGGTGCTTCATTAACGACTGTGGAGGCAGCTTTCAATATTTTACAAAGGCGTTTTTGGAGCAACGACAC
>Ga0209710_1000962_pt1 | contig 23440 bp, 22 predicted proteins | sample ArcticOcean_MG_C_5_FD_187436 | JGI IMG/M metagenome (GOLD analysis project Ga0209710, IMG submission 187436) | Marine microbial communities from western Arctic Ocean - ArcticOcean_MG_CB4_138 (SPAdes) (version 2) | ecosystem: Environmental > Aquatic > Marine > Oceanic | place: Arctic Ocean...
GTTGTTTTGCTGGTTTTGCGTCTACGACTACATTATATTTAAGCAAATCTGACACTAAATACGGATCAGTAGGGGCGTATGTTGAAAACTTTTTCCCGTCAGCAGTTATTCCAGTAAGGTTAGGCCCATCAATTTCTACTTTAGAAATACTTCCCGTTTTAACTTGCGCCATAAACTCAGAATAAACCAATTTATTTTCAAATCTAGGAGAGCTAGAAAATTGATTAAAAATAGTCATCATAAATAGGCCAATTACGAGCCATATTGCTATACTTTTAAAGTTGTTGTTCACATTGTTACCTTTATTAATTAATCGTTATATTCTTTATTCTAAACTAGAATATCTTTAAAAACTTATGTATTTAATTTTTCATACCCTAAAACAAATATTTCTGAGCTTCTATCCCTTGAAGAGCTTGGCTTTATTCTTAATACCTTTTTAAAGAAAGGCTTCACAGAATTAACAAAGCTATCAAAATCAGCACCTATAAATGACTTGACCAATAAATGTCCATTCGGTTTCAACCAATTACAAGAAAATTCTAAAGCTAGCTCATTTAGATAAATCGCTGCTGATTGATCAACCACCTTTATTCCACTTATATTGGGTGCCATATCAGAAATTACAAGGTCAATCTCTGAATTATTTAATTTACTCTCTACTTCAATCAAGACCTTATTATCCCTAAAGTCTCCTTGAATGAATTCCACATTTTTAATAGGCTGCATCTCTAATAAATCCAATGCAATTACCTTTCCCTTTGGGCCAATTCTTTTTACAGCAATCTGCGACCAGCTTCCTGGCGCCGAACCTAAATCAATAATTGTCATATTTTCTTTGAAAAGGTTATATTTTTCATCAATTTCAATTAATTTATATGCAGCACGTGAGCGATATCCATCTTTCTGCGCCTGCTTCACAAAAGAATCAGAAACATGCTCAGACATCCAGCTTTTACTAGTTCTTGTTCTTTTCATCTGATATGATTCACATCCTAATAATTTAAAAAAATAAAAATGCTAAATTCAAAACAAATTTCATACTTAAAAGGTCTTTCCCACTCTATCAATGCTGTTGTTCAAGTTGGTAATAAAGGTCTTTCTGAGGCAGTCATTAAAGAAATTGAAGGGAACCTAAAAGCTCACGAGTTAATTAAGATCCAAGTTCAAGTTAATGATAAATTGAAAAGACAAGAATTTTTGAATTTAATATGCAAAAAGCTTGGTGCAGTTTCAATTAATCATATCGGTAAACAGTTAGTTATTTTTAGAGCTAATGAAGATTCAAAAATTAAAATACTTAACATTTAACGTATTTTTAAAATTAAAAAAATACCTAAAAAGCATTCAATTAAAAACGCAGTATTTGCTATTCCATGCCATGTGGAATATCTATTAACAAAAACACTTTCTATTATCTCCTTTGAAATAGAGTTATCTCTAAAATTCTCAAGAATAGGGTTAATGCCAAAATAACTGATTAGAACTAATCCTAACATTAATATTAATAGCCAAAAAGTGGTAGTCCTAATAAAGGATAAATTTTCCTTTCTAAAACCATATATTAAAAGAAAGCCTGAAGAAAGCATTCCAAATAAATTCATAAAAACAAACATGTCGTTTGCAATTTTTCCGGCTATATAAGAACTTGGTAATTTATTAAATAATATTGTTGTCACCATAAGCATAGACCATAAACCCCCCACCCAAAGTGAAGAAATAATTATAGATAACTTATGTAGGATGGGATTCATGTCTTAAATATAAGATATTTTAATAATCTCATAATTCTTTAGTCCGCCTGGTGATTCAAAATCAATCACATCGCTCTCCTCTTTTCCAATCATTGCCTTTGCTAAAGGAGAATTTATCGATATTTTTTTATCCTTAATATCAGCTTCGTCATCACCAACAATTTGATAGGTAAATTTAGTTTCCTCATCTAAATCTTCAATTTCCACAGTTGACCCAAAAACACATTTTCCGTCTACATTCAATGAAGCAGGATCAATTATTATTGCTTGTGAAAGTATGGCTTCAATTTGAGCAAGCCGGCCCTCGATAAATCCTTGACGTTCTTTTGCAGCATCGTATTCTGCATTTTCTGACAAATCTCCTTGAGCACGGGCTTCTGCTATAGCTTGCACAACATCTGGTCTATCAATACTTTTTAATTGCTTTAATTCAGCTTTAAGCAATTCCGAACCATTTCGGGTAATTGGAATTTGATTCATTCATTGTTCCTATGTAAATAATCACCTTGATTTTTTTGGTGATAATAATCATTTAGTCTATTTTAAGATGAAATTTTATGCAAGCTTTGTAATGAAGATACGCTAAGTTCATTTGAATAATTCATTGCTTTACAAGCTGCCCGAGCGCCAAATAAGGTTGTGTAGTACGTAACTTTATTTTGCAATGCATTTCTTCTGATTTCATATGAGTCAGCAATAGCTTTTTTATCTTCGGTAACATTAACAATGAAATCAATTTCATCATTTTTGATCATATCTACAATATGTGGCCTACCCTCAGCAACTTTATTTACGGGAATTACATCCATCTTATTTTCTTTTAGTATTTCTGCAGTGCCTTTAGTTGCTACTAGCTTAAAACCAAGTTTATTAAGAGATTTTGCGATATCAACAACATTTTTATGGTCTTCTTTTCGAACACTAATAAACGCCTTACCACTTTTTGGAAGTGATGTTGAGGCGCCAAGTTGAGACTTTATATATGCCTCTACAAAAGTTTTACCGACTCCCATAACTTCGCCCGTAGATTTCATTTCTGGCCCCAAAATAGTATCAACGCCCGGGAATTTGATAAACGGGAAAACAGCTTCTTTTACAGAGAAAAATTTAGGTTCGGGTTCTTTTGTAAAATTAAGTGACTTAAGTGTCTTACCAGACATTACTTTTGCAGCAATTTTGGCTAATGGTATACCTATCGCTTTTGAAACAAATGGCACGGTCCTTGAAGCTCTTGGATTAACCTCCAAAACATATATTTCTTCATGCTGAATTGCAAATTGAACATTCATTAAGCCAATTACATTTAATGCTTTTGCCATAAGCTTTGTTTGAGCGATTAATTTTTTTTGTATTTTCTTTGATAAACTATAAGGTGGAAGTGAGCATGCCGAATCGCCTGAATGAACTCCTGCTTGCTCAATATGCTCCATAATTCCAGCTACTACTACCACTTTACCATCGGAAATAGCATCAATATCTATCTCAATAGCATCATTTAAAAATCGATCTAATAAAACAGGTGATTCATTTGATACTTTAACCGCCTCCCTCATATACCGCTCTAAATCATTTTTCTCATGAACTATTTCCATAGCCCTACCCCCTAAAACATAACTTGGTCTTACGACTAAAGGGTATCCAATTTCTTCAGCTAGTTTAATTGCTTGATTAGGGTTTCTAGCAGTTCGATTAGGTGGCTGTTTTAGTTTTAAATCTTCTATAATTCTCTGAAAACGCTCACGATCTTCAGCTGCATCAATATCATCAGGAAGTGTTCCTATTATTGGAGCGCCTTCTTCAGCCAACTCTTTTGCAAGTTTAAGTGGTGTTTGTCCACCGTATTGAACAATTACACCCCATGGATTCTCTGTTCTAATAACCTCCAGGACGTCTTCCATAGTAACTGGCTCAAAATATAACCTATCAGATGTGTCATAGTCGGTTGATACTGTTTCCGGATTGCAATTGATCATAATAGTTTCGTAACCACAATCTCTTAGCGCAAGAGACGCATGAACACAACAGTAATCAAATTCAATTCCTTGGCCAATTCTGTTTGGGCCCCCGCCAATAATAATAATTTTTTTATTTTTGGAAGGATTAGCTTCAGAAACCTGCTCATAAGTTGAATAAAGATATGCTGTACTTGTTTCAAACTCTGCGGCACAAGTATCTACTCTTTTATAAACTGGATGAATTTTATGTTTATAACGGAGAGATCTAATGTCTTTAGCTTGCTTTCCCATAAGATTAGCAATCCGACTATCTGAGAACCCTTTTCTTTTTATCTCAAAGAGTATTTCAGAGCTAAATGACTTAATAGTCATTTTCTTTATTTTTTCTTCTATCTCAATTAAATCTTTTATTTGGTAAAGAAACCATGGGTCTATCTTTGAATGCTGGAATATTTCTTCAATGGATAAACCTAACCTAAAGGCATCGCCTAAAAACCACAATCGATTTGGGCCTGGCTCCCTTAACTCTTTAATAACTTCATTTTTATCTGATGATTGCTCGGTCAATCCATCCACATCAATCTCAAGACCTCTTAATGCTTTTTGGAAGGATTCTTGGAATGTTCTTCCAATAGCCATAACCTCTCCCACTGACTTCATTTGAGTCGTTAGCTTACAATCTGCTTGTGGAAATTTTTCAAAAGCAAACCTTGGAACTTTGGTTACAATATAATCAATTGATGGCTCAAATGATGCAGGGGTAAGGCCTCCAGTTATATCATTACTTAATTCATCAAGTGTAAAGCCAACTGCTAATTTAGCTGCAATTTTAGCGATTGGAAAACCTGTAGCTTTTGATGCTAAAGCCGATGACCTTGATACTCTTGGGTTCATCTCTATAACTACCATACGGCCATCGTCAGGATTAATTGCAAATTGAACATTTGAGCCTCCTGTTTCAACCCCTACTTCCCTTAAAACATCAATCGATGCGGTTCTCATTATCTGATATTCTTTATCAGTAAGTGTTTGAGCAGGTGCAACTGTTATTGAATCTCCAGTATGAACCCCCATTGGATCTAAATTTTCAATTGAACAAATAATAATACAATTATCTTTTACATCTCTTACAACCTCCATTTCGAATTCTTTCCAGCCTAAAAGCGATTCCTCAATTAATAACTCATTCGTAGGTGAAGCATCTAACCCTCTCTTACAGATATCTAAAAATTCTTCTTGATTGTATGCGATTCCGCCCCCACTTCCCCCCATAGTAAAAGAAGGACGAATAATTGCAGGATAGCCAATGCTTGCTTGAACCTGGACTGCTTCTTCTAAGCTATGGGCGATTAAGGAACGGGCTGAAGCAAGCCCAATTTTACTCATTGCTTCTTTAAATTTTTGCCTATCTTCAGCCTTATCTATAGCTTCTTTTGAAGCTCCAATTAGCTCAACATTATATTTTTTCAGTATTCCATGCTTATCTAAATCTAAAGCGCAATTAAGTGCAGTTTGACCGCCCATTGTCGGTAAAAGAGCATCTGGCTTTTCTTTTGCTATTATTTTACTAACAATTTCCCATTGAATTGGCTCAATATAAGTTTTATGAGCAATATCAGGATCTGTCATAATTGTTGCTGGATTTGAATTTACCAAAATAACTCGATAACCCTCTTCCATCAATGCCTTACATGCTTGCGCACCAGAATAATCAAACTCGCATGCCTGTCCAATAATGATTGGGCCTGCACCAATAATAAGAATTGATTTTATATCAGTCCGTTTGGCCACTTATCTACTTCCTTTAATCATCATTTTAATAAATTGGTCAAATAAATAATCCATTTCTGAAGGTCCTGGGCTAGCTTCAGGATGCCCCTGAAAGCTAAATGCTGGGACATCAACACGACTAATTCCTTGAAGAGTTTTGTCAAATAAAGACATATGAGTAACTTTAAGAACTTTAGGGAGAGATAATAAATCAACGGTAAACCCATGATTTTGACTTGTAATAAACACTCTTCCTGTCTTAACATCTTGAACTGGATGATTAGCGCCATGATGTCCAAATTTCATTTTTGATGTTTTAGCACCACTTGCTAATGCTAATAATTGATGCCCTAAACAAATTCCAAACAACGGTAATTTTTTTTCCATAATAATTTTAATATTAGTAATAGCATAATCACATGGCTCAGGATCACCAGGGCCATTTGATAAAAATATGCCATCAGGCTTTAATGCTAAAACTTCTTTTGCAGATAATTTTGCTGGCACTACAGTTACCTTGCATCCTCTCGAAGTTAGCATTCTTAAGATATTTCTTTTTATTCCAAAGTCATAAGCAACCACATGGTATTTAAACTTGGGTGCTTTTTGATAGCCCAGTCCCAAATCCCATTCACCCTCTTTGGAAATATATTTTTTTGATGTTGAAACAACGCTAGCCAAATCCATCCCAGCAATTCCTTTAAAGGATTTTGCTTTTTTAATAGCCTCTGCCTCATTAATAGTTCCAGTCATAATGCAGCCAGATTGAGCCCCATTAACTCTTAAATGCTGAGTTAATGCTCTTGTATCAATTCCTGATATACCTACAATTTTTTGCTCTTTAAGATATTTAGATAAGGATATTGTCGCTCTAAAGTTTGAATAAGCAATAGGTAGGTCACGAATAATTAAACCTTTTGCAAATACTTTGTTTGATTCCAAATCCTCAAGGTTAATACCTGTATTTCCAATATGGGGATAAGTAAAAGTAATAATTTGTTCTGTATAGGAAGGGTCAGTAAGTATTTCCTGATACCCAGTCATTGAGGTGTTGAAAACCACTTCGCCGACAACAGATCCTTTAATACCAATGGAAGTACCTCGAAACTTTGTTCCGTCTGCAAGCGCTAATATGGCCGGCAATTTAGACGACAAGAAAACCCTCCAAGGTAAAATAATCTATTAGATAATACAAACCGGTGGTTTTAGGTCCTCCCGATGTTTGGATTATAGTTCATTCATCACTTTACTACAATTCAAAATATATAAATATTTGTTATTTTTTTAAATTTAAAACATCCATCATATCAAAAAGACCAACGGAATGATTTGTTAGAAATTTAACCGCCTTAATTGCTCCTGTTGCAAAGGTAGTTCTACTTCCTGCTTTGTGTGTTAGCTCAATTCGCTCCCCTTCTCCAGCATATAAAACAGTATGGTCACCAACAATATCGCCACCTCTAATAGTTGAAAAACCAATTTCATTTTTTTTACGTTTATTCATTTTGCCTTCTCGGTGAAAAACACCGTTCTCTTGAAGGTTTAAATTTGCAGTTTTTGCAATAGCCTCTCCTAATCTCAGAGCTGTTCCTGAAGGTGCATCAATTTTTTCGCTATGATGTGATTCAATAATCTCCATATCATAATCTTTTTGAAGGACTTCAGTAGCTGCCTCCACCAATGAAACCAATAAATTAACACCCACACTCATATTAGGAGCAAAGCAGATTGGAATGTCTTTAGATGCTAAAGAAATTTTTTTTCTTTCTTCATCTGAAAACCCAGTAGTTCCAAGAACGTATTTAATGTTATTTTTAACACACGCTTCCAAATATTGCATTGAAGCCTCAGGTCTTGTAAAGTCTATTACATAATCCCCTTTTTTAATTATTGATTCAAAATCATCATTAATCATAACGTCGGTTTTAATTCCAAACAAAGTCCCTGCATCCATTCCTAAAGTTGGGCAAGATGCTTGATCAATTGCTCCGGTAAGTAATAAATCAGGGCTGTTTGAGATTTGTTGAATCAAGACTTGCCCCATCTTTCCTGAGGCACCTACAATAACTATTTTTAAAGGGTTTTTCATATTTAAAATCCTATTTTTTCTAATAAAAGATCGAAATAACCAGCATCATCTTTTTCTGGCAGAGAATCGATAATATCTTGCTTTATCGCTTCATTAATTGATTCAGAGGTATCTAACTCTTCTTTAGATATCTGCATTTCATTATTACCTTTTTCTTCATCAAACTGAAGTTTTTTATTATTTCTTTCTACCTTTTTTTCTACCACATTATTTTGTTTGGAATCATCGAATTTTGGCACAACTTCGCCAGTTATATTTTTCAATTTCTCATCTAAAAAATTTAAAATCACATGTCTTTTCTCAATCACAATATCATTAACTTTCATAATGTATATGTAATCCCACCTTTCTGAATGAAAAGTATCTTGAATTAATGGAGTTCCTAGAACAAAGCGCACTTGAGCCTTTGTCATCCCAGGCTTAAGTTTCATTAACATTTCAGAAGTTATCTCATTCCCTTGCTGAATATCAATTTTATAAATTTCAGGCAAACTATTAGGAATAGCCGGTAGTTCTATTGATGAGCAAGAAACCAAAGTAAATAACATGAAAATCAAAAAAAATTCGTGAAGATATGTCTTTATTTGCATAGATTCATAATATAACATGATAGATATTAAGTTAATTTAATTTTGGAGTTATGAGGTTATGGCGGAGCATGATAATCTAAAAAAAACAGGTCTTAAAGCAACCCTTCCAAGACTAAAGGTACTTGGTATTTTTGAAAATAATAAAGATAAGCATTTATCTGCTGAAGACATTTTTAAGATAATGCTAAAAACAGATGAGGAAGTGGGATTAGCAACTATTTATAGAGTCTTAACTCAATTTGAACAATCAGGCATCTTGATTCGCCATCATTTTGAAAGTGATAAAGCAGTATTTGAGCTTAATGAGAAAGACCATCATGACCATATTGTGTGTCTTCAATGTGGATTTATTAAAGAATTTTGTGATGATGAAATTGAAAAAAGACAAACTATGATTGCTGAGAAAAATGGATTTACTATTATTGAGCATGCATTATATATTTATGCAGATTGTACAAAAAACCCCTGTAGTTGTAAATTAGGTGGAGCAGAAAGTATTGAAAAATGCCATGGATCAGCTAAGTAACTCTTTAGCGTGCTCTATGGTGGTATCTGTTATCTCAACCCCGCCTAACATTCTAGCCAGCTCTTCAACACGACCGCTTTCATCAAGCAATTTTATGTGGCTTACAGTTTCACCATTAACTTGCTCTTTTGAAACTTTATAGTGATTTAAGGATTGAGCTGCAACTTGAGGTAAGTGCGTAATAGCAAAAATTTGATGTCTCGCATCATCGGCTAAATCTTTTAATAATTTTCCAACAACTTCAGCTACCCCTCCACCAATACCTACATCAACTTCATCAAAAATCATTACTGGGACATTAGCTTTACTAATTGAGGCTACCCTTATTGCTAAACTAATCCTAGATAACTCCCCACCTGATGCTACTTTCTGAATAGGCTTAGGGGCTGCATTTAGATATGTTGAAATTAAAAATTCAATTTGTTCATTTCCATTGCCACTAGGCTCAATTTTCTTTAAATTAACCTCGAATCTTCCATGCGTAAAAGATAAATCATTAAGCTTGTCTGTAATTATTTTATTGAGCTCTAAGGCAGATTCCCTTCGTTTTTTAGATAATTTTAAAGCGGCTTCGTCATAACGATTCCTCGCTCCATCTAATGCCTCCGTTATCCCTTCTTCATCTATTAGTTTAACCAATAAATCATAACGAACTTGCCAATCATTACTTAAAGAATCCAATTCTTCTGGTTTTACCCGATATTTTCTACAGAAATCATATGTATCCTGAATTTTAGATTCAACTTCATTCTTTAATTCTTCATTAATTTCTAACGTATGCAAATAATGATTCAATTCACGAATAAGTTCACCCAGCTCCATAGAGACGGTATCAATAATTTTTAATTGATTTCCAAGACGATCATCTAGATTGGATAAATTTGATAGGCTTAGTTGAATCTGGTTAATTTGATTCGATGCGGAAGAGTCCTCATCGTCCAGCCTAGAAATACATTCCTGAACACCATTAATTAGTTCAGAACTATTGGACAGCATTTTATGATTTGCTTGAACATCTTGCCACTTAGAAAAAGAAAAATCTAACGCTTCAAACTGTTTATTTCTCTCCTCAAGTTCTTTGATTTCCTCAATGCAAGATTCTTTATTTTTCTTAAAATTTTCATTTTCTATAAATAATTTACGCCAATTATCATAAAGCTCTTTAATTTCTGAGGCCTCTTTATTTAAACCTGAAAAATTATCTAAAATTTCTCTTTGTGTAGAATTTTTTAACAACGAATGATGTGAGTTTTGACTATAAATATCAATAAGTAATTCCCCTATTGATTTTAACTGATTAATAGTTGCGGGAATACCATTAATGAAACCTTTCGACTTGCCATCTTGATATATCACCCTCCTTAAAAAAAGGTTTTCTTCATCAGATTCAAGTGCATTTTGTTTCAACCATTCTTGCGCATACTTATTACCTTGTATATTAAATGTAGCTGAAATATCGGACTTTTCAGTGCTATGTCTAACTAAGCCACTATCACCTCTTTGGCCAAGGGCTAATGAAAGTGCACCGATAAGAATCGACTTACCCGCTCCAGTCTCACCAGTTAAAGCAGAGAATCCACTTTTAAAATTTAACTCTAAGTGTTCAACGATAACAAAATTTTTAATTGAAAGATTTTCAAGCATTTATAAATTCTATCCCCAATTCAATTTATTCCTAAGCATCTCAAAATAACAATAGTCTTCTGGATGAAGTATTGAAATATATTGTTTAGCTTTTTTAATTCTTATTTTGTCTTTTTTATCTAAAGGTATTTGAATTTGTCCGTCGATGCTAGCATAGGCTTCATCCATATTAACTATTTTAATTAATATTTCACTATCTCCACTAACAGCAATAGGTCGGTTACTTAATGTATGAGGACTAATCGGAACAATAGTAATTGCATCTAAATTTGGATGGAGGATTGGTCCACCAGCAGAAAGTGCATAAGCTGTCGTGCCAGTTGGTGTGCTAACAATTAATCCATCAGATCTTTGTGTATGGACAAATCTTCCATCAATAATTACTTCCAATTCAATAAGCCCTAATCCACTTCTAATAACTATGTCGTTAAGTGCAAATGATTCATAGATTGTTTTATTATTTCTTGTAACTGTTGTTTCAATCAACATTCTATTATCTTGAATATAAATGCCATCTAAAATATTATCAATACTTGAAAACATACTATCTATATTTAAATCAGCTAAAAATCCAAAACGGCCTTGGTTAATTCCTATCAAAGGAATCGCAGTGTCTACTAATGTTCTTGCAACTCCAAGCATTGTTCCATCACCACCAACAACGATTGCTATATCTACTTGTTTGCCAATCTCATTAAGTGGCACAGATTTAAATTTATTTAATTTAATTTGTTTTTGTGTTTTCTCTTCTATAACTAAATCAATATTTTTTTTACTTAAATGAGTTATTAGTTGTATGAGCTGATTATGGATATCTTTAGTCTCTTCTGAAGAAGGGTATTTTCCAATGATCGCAATTTTTTTAAATTTCATTACCATTATTTATTTAAACTAGCTTTGTTAAGGTTGAGACAGTAAAATATGTAATATGTATATTTTAATGCATTAACGAAGTTAATTAACGAATTAATTATAAATTCATGGATTTAGATAAAAGAGCTCAGACTCTCTTAAAGACTTTAATAAGTCATCATATTGGTGACGGGCAGCCTGTTGGGTCAAAAACGCTAGCAACTGCATCAAGTTTAGACCTTAGTCCAGCATCAATAAGAAACATTATGAAAGATCTTGAGGATGCTGGTTTTATTACAAGCCCTCACACATCTGCAGGGCGTATTCCAACACAGAAAGGATATAGATTCTTTGTTGATAGCTTGGTAACAATTAAATCGCTTGATGAATTAGAAATATCAAAGCTCAAAGATCAATTAATTATTTCTGATAGTAAGCATTTAATAAGCTCTGTAGCAGATACGCTATCTCATTTAACAAAATTTGCAGGCGTTGTATTAATACCTCGCGCTAGTAAAGTTTCTTTTAAGCACATTGAATTTCTTGAATTATCTACAAATAGAATTTTAGTAATTATTGTTACCGATGATGGGGGTGTTCAAAATAGAGTGCTATACACAGAAAATGATTACACCAAACAGAGCCTTTTAGAGGCTTCGAACTTTTTCAATCAACATTATGCTGGCTTTGGTATTGAGCAAGTCAAAAGTAAATTAGTGAGCGAACTAAAAACTATGAAAGCTGAAATGGTTACACTTATGAATGCGGCAATTGAAACTTCTGGAGATGTTGATCAAAATGATAATTTAGTTATGTCAGGACAAAAAAACCTACTAGAAACATCAGAACTTTCTCAAAATGTTTCTAGCGTAAGAAAAATTGTTGAGATTTTTGAAAAAAAATCAGCATTACTTCAGCTACTAGAAAAAAGCCATCGGGCTGATGGTATACAAATTTTTATTGGAGAAGAGTCAGGCTATCAGGCACTTGATGAATGCAGTGTTATTACAGCGCCATACGAAGCTGATGGAGAAATTCTTGGAATGCTTGGAGTTATTGGTCCAACAAGAATGGCATACGAAAGAGTTATTCCTATTGTTGATATCACTGCTAAACTGTTGAGCAATTCAATTAAATAGTAAATTTATATGAGTTATTATAATCAAGAACCTAACTACAAACACGGAGATCCCCCTAAAATAGGAATCATTCTTGCAAACTTAGGCACCCCAGAAGAACCAAAAACTGCCGCAGTAAGAAAATATCTTGGTCAATTTCTTATGGACAGAAGGGTTGTAGAAATTCCAAGGTTTATTTGGTGTTGGATTTTACATTTTATTATATTAGTTTTTAGGCCAGCATCTTCAGCAAAAAAATATGCACAGATATGGACATCTAAAGGCTCCCCTCTCTTAGTGAATGCAAAAGCCCAATCTAAACTACTAAAGAAATACTTAGATAAAAATTATAAGCAGCCTATAGAGGTGTCTTTGGGTATGAGTTATGGTCAACCATCAATGCAAAAAGCTTTTAATGAGCTAAGGGAGAAGGGCTGTACAAAAATACTTCTATTTCCACTTTATCCTCAATATGCAGCCTCATCTTCTGCATCCGCAATGGATAGTTTATGGAGATTATTATTGAAGACAAGGAATGTTCCAGAAATTAGAACAATTCGGCATTACCATGATCATCCAGCATACATAAATGCATTAAAAGTATCAGTATTAAATTATTGGAAAAAAAATGGTAAGCCTACAAAATTAATAATGAGCTTTCATGGTATACCCAAAAAATCTCTATACCAAGGGGACCCCTATCATTGTGAATGCCATAAAACTGGGCGCCTATTAGCAGAAGCTTTAAATTTAAAAGATACAGAATACCAAATCTGTTTTCAGTCTAGATTTGGTAAAGCTGAATGGTTAAAACCATACTTTGCAGAAGTTATTACAGATCTTGGTAAACAAAAAATAAAAAATATACATGTTATATGTCCAGGGTTTTCGAGTGACTGCCTTGAAACACTCGAAGAAATAAATATGGAAGGAAAATCAATATTTATTAATAATGGAGGTAAAAATTACAAGTACATTCCTGCATTAAACAGTGATCCTCGTTGGATCGAAGCAATGGGTATCATTTCAAGTTCAAATCTGCAGGGATGGCTCGATCCTAAATGGTCACTGGCAAAAGAACAAAAATCATCTAACTTAACAAAAAAACAAGCTGAAAAATTTAAATAAGAAAAGCCTATGATAGTTCTTACTGGTGGTGCAGGAATGATTGGGAGCATGATTGCTTGGCACCTAAATACAATTCTCAATGAAAATAATTTTGTTATCTTTGATGATCTAGCATCCCAAAATCAAGAAAAAAATATTGCCAAAAGAAAATTTATTGATTTTATTGATAAAAATGATCTTCCAAAATTTTTTAGAAACAATAAGAATATTACTGCTGTAATTCATATGGGTGCTATTAGCGCTACTACGGAATCAAATTTTAATAAATTATTAATTTCAAATATCCGTTATAGCCAAATGTTGTGGAGCTGGTGTTCGGTAAATAAAGTACCGTTCATTTATGCGAGCTCTGCTGCCACTTACGGTAATGGGGAAAATGGTTACGATGACAATGAAAATTTATTATCAAAATTAATCCCTTTAAATGCTTACGGATATTCAAAACATTTTTTTGATCAATGGGTTTATTCTCAGATTAATTCAAATCAACCTTCACCACCCCAATGGTGTGGCTTAAAATTCTTTAATGTATATGGTCCAAATGAGTACCATAAAAATAGAATGGCTAGTGTTGTTTTCCACGCATTTCAACAATTCCAAAAAGAAAAAGAAATAAGATTATTTAAGAGTGAGAATCCAGATTATAAGGATGGGATGCAATTAAGAGACTTTATTTATGTGAAAGATGCCGTTGAGTATGTAATGTATTTTTTGAAAAATAATCATATTTCAGGACTATTTAATTCTGGAACAGGTGTTGCACAATCTTTTAGGGATTTAGCTGAGGCAGTAATTGAAAACACAGACGGCGATAAATCTAATATTAAATATATCGATATGCCAGATGATCTGAAAGGTAAATATCAATACTATACTGAAGCAAATCTTGATAAAATAAAAACTAAAGGTTTAAACTTAAAATTTAAAAACTTAAAAGAAGGCGTAAATGATTATATGCAAAATTATCTTCTTACTCCAGATAGGTATGCTTAGTTTTGAAAAATAATATTATTGATATTGTTAGTAATAGATTCAATTCTAAGGATAAATGGGGTTTAGTCATTGGCGATATTATGCTTGACCATTACATTATTGGTTATGTTAAAAGATTATCACCTGAAGCCCCTGTGCCCATTGTGAATGTTGATGATAATGTTTACAAAATTGGAGGTGCGGGCAATGTTGCCCTTAATCTCTCAGGTTTAGGGATTAATACACTTATAGTTGGTGAAATCGGTAATGATTATAATGGGGAAGTCCTAAAAGATTTATTTAAACAAAATGATATATCTACTAAAAACCTCATAAAGAAAAAAGGTCCAACTACTACAAAAACTAGAATTATGGGTGGACAACAGCAAATGGTTAGGCTTGATTATGAAGAATTATCATCAGGACCAAGCGAAAGTGAATTAAAAAAAATTCTAAAACTTATATCAAATGGCCCGAGTGCAATAATTATTTCTGACTATGAAAAAGGTTTTCTGTCGACGACAGCTTTAAAAAAAATTATTCAAGCAGCAAACAAAAAAAATATTCCTCTGCTTGTTGACCCTAAAGGAAAAGACCTAGAAAAGTATCGAGGTGCCACCGCAATTACTCCTAATAAAAAAGAAGCTTACTTATTAGCAAATTTAACTGATAAAGACCAAAAATTACTAGACGCATCGCTAAAAAAAATAACCAAGAAATATAATTTTGATTATATTGCTATGACTCAAGGTGAGCATGGAATAAAACATGTAACAAGTAATAAGATTGAAGAATTTCCAACAAGGGCGTCTGAGCAGGTATTTGATGTCTCTGGAGCTGGTGATACTGTAATTGCAACATTAACAGCTAGCATAATAGGAAATTTAGCTCTTAAGGATAGTTTTGAGCTAGCAAATTTAGCCGCAGGAATTGTTGTTAGACAAATTGGTACTATGCCCATTGAAAGAAATGAATTATTGATTGAGCTTCACTCACTAACGAGTATTAACACTATTAAAAAAGTTACCGGTAACAAGGATGATTTAATAAATGAGATTGAGCTCTTAAGAAAAAATAAAGCCTATCAAAATACCCAAGAAAAACTGATTGTTGGTTTTACTAACGGATGTTTTGATATTCTTCATGCCGGTCATGTAACTTATCTAGCAAAAGCAAAAGAGCAAGTTGATATTTTAATTGTTGCCCTTAATAGTGATAGTTCGGTTAGAAAAATTAAAGGTACTAATAGACCGATTATTGGTGAAGCAGATAGGGCTTTAGTACTTTGCTCTCTTGAATCAGTTAATAGCGTTATTTTATTTGATGAGGCTACTCCAATAAATTTAATTAAATCAATTAAACCTAATGTGCTATTTAAGGGAAATGATTACACAATGAAAAATGTAGTGGGTGCAAAAGAAATGAAAAAATGGGGTGGAAAAGTTATTCTAATACCTGTTGTAAAAGGTAAAAGTACAACTAAAATTATAAAAAAAATAAACTAAACTAGATCTTCAATTTTTTCAATGTAAGTTAACTTGTTTTCATCGCATATTTTTTTCCAATCCCCAAGGTCTGTCCAACCATAAACAAAAATAAAATCTAAGTTATATTTTTGGGCAGTTTGAATGTCGTACAAAGAATCTCCAAGAAATAAAGCGGGTAAGAAATTTTTTTGCTTTAGTTTGTTCTCTACAATTTCATATTTTGAAGCTGGGCTTCCGTAAATACCCCCATCAAAATAAGAAGTAATTTTTTTTTCCTTAAAAAGGAATCTTAATTCGTTTTGATCACCCCCCGAAGCGACCATCCATGAAGATTTTTGAGTTTTAATTTTAAGCCTCTCTATTCCACTTGTAACCTCGCAGTCTTTTAGTAAGTTAATCACCTCTTTATTTAAGTTATTAACTAGAGTTTTCATAGAGGAATCTGTAACCTCTTCATGCATAATTTCCTTGAGAAAATGTTTAAATTTTACAACGCGAGAAATGCCAGTAAGCCCTACATGATGAGCAACAAGCTCTTCAGCTTGAATTTTACTTGCTCCATAAGTTATTGCAGTATTTCTGTAAGCTTCTATTTTTTGAAAATTTGAATTTAAAACCACGCCATCACAATCAAAAATGATTGTTTGATATTTACTTAAATCCATAGCTAAAATTTAGATCGAGCAAGCTTGCTTGGCAAGCTTTGTAATCGCCGACCAATTTTTATCTTCGATTAATTTTTTTGGAGTAAGCCAGGTACCTCCGCATACTGGCACATTAGGTAACGCTAAAAAGTCTGGTGCTGATTCAATAGTTATTCCACCTGTGGGGCAAAACTGAATATCAGAAAATGGCCCAGAAAAACCTTTTAATAAATTAATACCGCCTACAGCAACAGCAGGGAATAGTTTTAAAAAAGAAAAGCCATCATTATTTGCATTCATAACCTCGCTACCAGTTGAAACTCCAGGAAGAAGCGGAAGCTCTATCTCTTTGCATATCAAACCCATTTCATTTGTGTAGCCTGGGCTTACAGCAAACTGACTGCCAGCAAGTTTTGAATTTGTTGCATCAGATTTTGTCCTCAAAGTTCCTGCTCCAACTATTGCATCAGGAACTTTGTTAGCAATCATCTCAATTGCCTTTAAAGCACATTTTGTCCTCAACGTAATTTCTAATACTTTTACTCCCCCAGCCAACAATGCTTCAGCCATTGGTACGGCATCTTCAATATCTTCTATTACAATTACTGGAATTACAGGGCCATATTTTGCTAATTCGATAGTTTTCATATTTCTCTCTTAAGGTTTTAATTGATCCAAGTTACTGCACCCTCTTCTGCTGATAAAACATTTTTTCTCATATTTCCAAAAAGTTCTCTACCGATTCCATGGCCATTATTTATTTTCTGCGCCTTACTGATTTCTTCTGGCTTTCTTTTATCCCATTCAGCATTATCAACAAGAACATTTAATGATCCTACAACAGCATTAAGTCTAAGAATATCGCCTTCCCTTATTTTTGCAATAGAGCCGCCGGCAGCTGCTTCTGGGCTCATGTGGATAGCCGCAGGAATTTTACCTGAGGCCCCACTCATTCTGCCATCAGTTACAATTGCTACTGTAAATCCCTTATTTTGAATCACAGATAATGGTGGGGTAAGTTTATGGAGCTCTGGCATGCCGTTTGCTTTGGGTCCTTGGAAGCGAATTACTGCAATAAAATCTTGGTCCAACTTCTCATCGTCAAAAGCTAATAATAACTCTTCCTGACTATTGAATATTAGAGCAGGTGCTTCGATAATATGCTTATCTTCAGGTACAGCAGAAATTTTAATTACAGATCGCCCAATATTTCCCTTTAACAATCTCAGACCTCCGGACTCATTAAATGGATTATCAATTCCTCTAACAACAGATTCGTCCCCACTTTCTTTAGGAAGGTCGTTCCAGGAAAGTTTTCCATTGCTTAAGCTTGGCTGTTTAGCATATTCTGCTATGCCACCAAAGCTTGAGGTAATCACATCTGGGTACATGCAGCCACCTTGTATCAACTCCCTTATAACAAAAGCTGGGCCTCCAGCTTTTTGAAATTCATTAACATCGGCTTTTCCATTTGGATATACGCTTGCTAAAAGTGGTACGGACTTAGCTAAATCATGAAAGTCAGTCCAATCAATTAATATTCCTGCAGCTCGGGCAATAGCAACCCAATGGATAAGGTGGTTAGTTGAGCCGCCAGTTGCAAGAAGAGCTGACATTGCGTTAATAATAACTCTTTCGTCTACTAATTCCCCAATAGAAACTGTTTCTTTATTTTTAATATTTTCTATTACCAATCTAACTGCTTCGATAGTAAGCTCTTTACGAATACCGTCATAAGGGTGGACAAATGCTGCGCCTGGTACATGCAACCCCATTGCTTCCATAAGCATTTGATTACTATTAGCGGTTCCATAAAAAGTACAAGTACCTTCGCCATGGTAGGCAGCCGATTCAGAATCTAGTAGCTCATCCCTGCCTATGTTTCCTTGAGCATACTCCTCTCTAACTTTTGACTTAGATGTATTATCAATACCAGTGGACATTGGTCCAGCGGGTATAAAAATAGCCGGCAGATGTCCAAAATGTAGAGCTCCGATCAACAAACCAGGAACAATCTTGTCACAAATGCCAAGCAACACCGCACCATCAAAGACATCATGAGACAATCCAATTGCAGCACCCATAGCAATATTATCTCTTGAGAAAAGACTTAACTCCATTCCAGCTTCTCCCTGAGTAACGCCGTCACACATTGCAGGAACTCCACCGGCAACTTGAGCAGTTGCTCCGAATTTAGCTGCTGCTTGCCTTATTATTTGAGGGTAACTTTCATAAGGCTTATGTGCAGATAGCATGTCATTGTAAGCTGTAACAATACCTAGATTTGGTGCTCTTTCTGCAACTATCTTAAATTTATCATCCTTAGGAAGAGCTGCAATTGCATGGGCCACGTTAGCACAACCCAAACGGTCACTCCCTCTATCTCTTTTTTTCATTAAAGAAACTCTTTCAAGGTAGGCAGTTCTGGTTGGCCTGCTCTTTTCTTTAATGCGTTCTGTAATTTCAATAATTGATTGTTTCATATTTACATTTTTTTTTGATATAACCATCCATTATCAATGAAATGATGCAAATAAGTCAAATCTGACATTAAATTGAATAAATTTATAAAAATAGCCTTGAAATTATTCTAACAGTCTCCATATTTAATTTTAACATTAACATTAACATTAACATTTTAAATAACTATGACAGATAAAATAACACCAAAGAAAACTAAAAAAACAGCTAAACCAAAAAATCTAGAAAAAGATTTAGTTGAAAAAATTTCGGCGCTTGAAGCCCAAGTGTTATATGCAAAAGCTGAATCAGAAAATAATAGAAAAAGAGCTTTGGAAGAAGCAGAAAAAACTAGAAAATATGCAATAGAAAATTTTAGTCAAGAAGTACTACTTGTTAAAGATAGTCTTGATGCAGCACTAGTCATTGAAAATGCGACATTAGAAAGTTACAAAGATGGGGTTGATCTAACTGTAAAACAACTAGCCACTATATTTGAAAAATTTAATATTGAAGAATTAGATCCTAGAGGCGATACATTTGATCCTAATTTTCACCAAGCAATGACAATGATAGATTCAGATGAAGAACCAAATAAAATTCTTTCAGTTTTTCAAAAAGGATATAAGTTAAACGGAAGAGTTTTAAGACCGGCATTAGTATCAGTTTCAAAAGAAAAAGAAAAAAAAGCTTGAAATTTATCCAGACATCCCTATTTAAGAAATAGAGAATTTAATTTACTTTAAGGAAATAAAAAGATGGCAAAAACTATTGGAATTGATTTAGGTACAACAAACTCATGTGTTTCTGTTATGGAAAATGGTAAACCAAAAGTAATCGAAAATGCTGAAGGAACCAGAACAACACCTTCAATTGTTGCTTACCAAGATGATGGTGAATCTCTTGTTGGCGCTCCTGCTAAAAGACAGGCTGTTACAAACCCTGAGAATACCGTTTATGCAGTTAAACGCTTAATTGGTAGAAAGTTTGACGAAGATGAAGTTCAAAAAGATATAGGCCTGATGCCATACAAGATTTCAAAAGCAGATAATGGAGATGCTTGGGTTGAAATAAAAGGCGAAAAAATGGCGCCACCACAAATCTCTGCAGAAATTTTGAGAAAAATGAAGAAAACAGCAGAAGATTATTTAGGTGAAGAAGTTACAGATGCAGTTATTACAGTGCCTGCATATTTTAATGATAGTCAAAGACAAGCTACAAAAGATGCTGGCAGGATTGCTGGCTTAGAAGTTAAAAGAATTATCAATGAGCCAACTGCAGCTGCATTAGCATTTGGTTTAGATAAAAAAGAAGGTGATAGAAAAATTGCAGTTTACGATTTAGGGGGCGGTACCTTTGATGTGTCTATTATTGAGATATCAAGTGTAGATGGTGAACATCAGTTTGAGGTTCTTTCAACAAACGGAGATACTTTTTTAGGTGGTGAGGACTTTGATAATAGAATTATTGATTTCCTTGCAGAAGAGTTTAAAAAAGAAAATGGTGTCGACATAAGTAAAGATGTCCTTGTTAAACAGAGACTAAAAGAAGCTGCAGAAAAAGCTAAGATTGAGCTATCAAGTAGTACGCAAACAGAAGTTAATTTGCCTTATTTAACTGCAGATGCTTCTGGGCCAAAACATTTGGTTGTTAAATTAACTAGGGCGAAACTTGAATCTTTAGTTGAAGATCTTATAGAAAGAACAATTGCTCCATGTAAAACAGCTATAAAAGATTCCGGGGCTTCGAATGAAATTGCTGATGTAATCCTTGTTGGTGGTCAAACTAGAATGCCTAAAGTTCAAGAAAAAGTCCAAGAGATATTTGGAGTTGAGCCAAGAAAAGATGTTAACCCTGATGAAGCAGTTGCTGTTGGTGCAGCGGTTCAAGGTGGAGTTCTCCAAGGGGATGTGAAGGATGTCTTGCTGTTAGATGTTACCCCTTTAAGTCTAGGAATTGAGACGATGGGTGGTGTTATGACAAAATTAATCAAAAAAAATACCACTATTCCAACAAAAGAATCTCAAACATTTTCAACTGCTGAAGACAACCAAAGCGCAGTAACAATTAATGTATTTCAAGGTGAAAGAGAAATGGCTGCAGGAAATAAAAGTTTGGGCCAATTCAATTTAAATGAGATACCAGCGGCGCCAAGAGGAGCTCCTCAAATAGAGGTTACATTTGATCTTGATGCAAATGGTATTTTGCATGTTAATGCTAAAGATAAAGCTACTGGCAAAGAAAATAAAATTGTTATTAAGTCAAGTGGTGGCCTTAGTGAAGAAGAAATCAAGAAAATGGAAGATGATGCCGAGCTTCACGCTGAAGAAGATAAAAAATTACGAGAGTTGGTTGACGCAAAAAATCTTTCTGAAGGTATGATTCATTCAATTAAAAAAACGATGGCTGATCACCCTGATAAAGTGGAAAAAGATGAGAAAGAGAAAATCGAGAAAGCTATTAGCGAACTTGAAGAATCTTTAAAATCTGATAATAAAGATGATATTGAAGCTAAAAATAAAGTGCTAGCTGAGGTATCACAAAAGCTTGGTGAAAAAATACATGCGGGCCAGCAAGCTGATCAAGCGCAACCAAAAGAAAGTGGTAAAAATAAAGAGAAAACAGTTGATGCAGAAGTTGTTGATGCTGAATTCGAAGAAGTAAAGAAAGACGCTAAGAACGACGCAAAGAAAAAATAAAAATTCTATAAATAATTATATATAGTAGAGGTAATAAAAATTACCTCTACTATTAACTCCTTATGGCCGATAAAAAAGATTACTACGATACTTTAGGTTTAAATCAACAAGCTTCTGATGTTGAAATAAAAAAAGCTTATAAAAAACTTGCAATGAAGCATCATCCAGATCGAAATGATGGAAATTCAGAATCTACCGAAACCTTTAAGGAAGTTAAAAAGGCTTATGATATTTTATCTGATCCCCAAAAAAAATCTATGTATGACCAATATGGGCATGCTGGAGTTGATCAGGCTATGGGTGGTGGAGCAGGCGCAGGTGATTTTGGTGATGCTTTCGGTGATATATTTGGTGATATATTCGGCGGTGGAAGATCAAGCGGAAGGCCAAACGTTTACCGAGGTGCTGACCTTAGATTTAATATGGAGATATCACTTGAACAAGCAGCTAAAGGAACAGAAAAACAAATAAAAATTCCAGTAATGGCTTCATGTGATCCCTGTAATGGGTCAGGTGCAAAAAAAGGCTCTACGCCAATTGAATGTGCAACTTGCCATGGACAAGGCCAAGTTAGGATGCAGCAAGGTTTCTTTTCAGTACAACAAGAATGTCCTCATTGTAATGGTGTAGGAACAATAATTAAAGACCCTTGTTCTGATTGTGGTGGCTCAGGCCGAATAAAAGAAACCAAGGCACTGTCAGTTAAAATACCTGTTGGAGTTGATGATGGAGATCGTATTAGATTGTCTGGTGAAGGAGAAGCTGGGACTAATGGAGGACCTACTGGAGATCTTTATGTAGTTATTAGCGTAAAAGAGCATCAAATTTTTGAGCGTGACGGAGCAAATTTACATTGTGAAATGCCTATTAGTTTTTCAACTGCTGCACTCGGTGGTCAATTAGAGATTCCTACACTTGATGGAAATGCTAAAATTAAAATTCCAGCCGAAACACAAACAGGTGCTGCATTTAGATTAAAAGGTAAAGGCATTAAGCCAGTCCGAGAGAGTCAGATTGGTGACCTCCACTGTCACGTAATAGTTGAGACACCAGTCAAATTAACAGAAAAACAAAAAAGTATTTTAAAAGAATTAGAGCGAATGAATCAGGCTGATAGCGATAAACATAGTCCTAGATCTAAAACTTGGCTTGATACAGTTAAAGATTTTTTTGAATAATTAGAACGTACCTTTTTGAATTAACTCAATTTTATAGCCATTTGGATCTTCAATAAATGCCAAAAGAAGTTTTGTTCCCATCATAGGGCCTGCCTCTCTAACAACATTACCACCTTTATTTTTAATATCTTCACAAGCCTTGTAAATATCTTCAACTTCAATTGCAATATGTCCAAAAGCTCCACCATGATCATATTTACTTGTATCCCAATTGTGAGTTAATTCAATTAAAGTATCTGACATTTCATCACCATAACCTATGAATGCGAGTGAGAATTTTCCCTCAGGATAATCTTTCTGACGTAAAACTTTCATACCAAAAATATTTTGATAAAAATTAATTGATTCGTTTAAATCGTTAACTCTAAGCATGGTGTGAAGTATTCTCATTTAAAAACCTCCTAATAGTTTATAAATATTTTTTATTTTTTATTTTCTTTATATACCTAGCAACATCATTAGAAATAAAATTAGAGTAATCTCCGTTTAAACTAATGACTTGACGAACTAAAGATGAAGTAATAGATTTATATGAGTCTGAAGCAATAAAAAATAAACTCTCTAAGGATTTATC
>Ga0209710_1000964_pt1 | contig 23430 bp, 23 predicted proteins | sample ArcticOcean_MG_C_5_FD_187436 | JGI IMG/M metagenome (GOLD analysis project Ga0209710, IMG submission 187436) | Marine microbial communities from western Arctic Ocean - ArcticOcean_MG_CB4_138 (SPAdes) (version 2) | ecosystem: Environmental > Aquatic > Marine > Oceanic | place: Arctic Ocean...
GTCATTAGTTTTGCTTCATCTAAATTTTGTAAAGCAGCTTTTTCAAACCAATAATTTGCTTGATCTAAATCTTTTTCTACACTCTGCCCATTCTTATATAGAAGTCCTAAGTGATACTGTGCTTGTGGAAAGTTATGCTTTGCAGCTTTTGTAAAATATTCAAAAGATTTATCAAGATCTATTGATGTACCTAATCCATAGTGATGCAAAAATGCAATATTTAAATCTGCTTCTGGGATGGAGTTAGTAGATGCTTTAAGATAGTGATTCATAGCTTCAACATAATCTTTATTTGTGCCTCGGCCATAGTGTGCCATTAAACCTAAATTAAACTCTGCTTCATGCATTCCTTGTTTAGCTGATTTTTTGTACCACGCATACGCTTCAAAATAATTTTGGATGTGGCTTGGTCCATAGTGATACATTTGAGCCAAGTTAAGTTGTGCTTCAGCAAGCCCCTGTTCTGCTGCAAGCTTATAATTTTCCATAGCTCGATCAAAATCATATTTAATCCCCTCTCCAGATAGCAATAATTTTGCTAAGTTAAATTGTGCTTCTTTCATATTATTTGCTGCTGATTTTTCATACCATTTGGCAGCTAAAGTCATATCTTTAATCGTTCCAATCCCATAGTGATGCATTTGAGCTAGGTTAAATTGTGCCTCATTAACTCCAGCAGATTTAATTTGGCATTGATTGATGTCTAAAGTTGTTTGATCTTTTGCTGATTTTGAAAACCATTCGTAAGCTTTATATTGATTTTTATTGCGACCTAGTCCATATCGATTCATTAACCCTAAGTTAAATTGAGCCTCAGGGCTATTATGCATAGCGGCTTTTTCATAATATGTATATGCCTCTGATAAATCTTTTACCTTACCTTGCCCATAATGATTAATTAAGCCTAATTTGAAATTTGCCTGAGTCAGCCCTGAGTCAGCCGCACGCGTAAATAAATCTAATGCACGTTGATAATCTTTTGTTAATACTTTGCCATTATGATAATTTTCTGCAAATCTATACTGCGCTTTTGAAATTTCTTTCTGACTAGGTGGCACTCCAAATCCTTTAAATTGATTTGAGTTATCAAACCAAGTAGTCCAAAAAGTTTCTTGTGTACAGCTTTCTTCACTAACGCTACTTATTTGATCAATTTTTTTAATTGGTTCATCGGTTTGTTTGGCTACAGTCACTCCAATTGTAGAAACTAGTCCAAGCTGTGCTAATACTAATATTATTTTTTTGAGTTGCATTATTCTTCCTTAAAAGTAAATGGTTACACCTATAAGACGTAACCATTTATTTACAAGTCAGGCTAATACAATTATTTATTTATCATTTTCTTACTTATCATATATTCAATATTAAACTTTGCTCTCTGATTACCTTGTGCAGCTGATTTTTTATACCACTCATAAGCTTTAACTGAATCTTTTACCACCCCGTTCAATCCTTGCTCATAAATTAGTCCTATATTAAATTGTGCTTGATGCTTATTTTGTACTTTAAGGCAACCATCTAAAGTTAACAGTTCTGAAGAACAGTTAGCTGTATCAACTATTTTTGTTGTTGTTTTTGTTATTTGTTTTTTTTGCGCTGGCCAGAATGCGATTAGTCTGTTTCCTGTTTCATCCATCACAATATCCCAAAAAGTTTCGGTTACTTCAATTTTTGTATTTGGAACATCTTGAATATCTGTTATGTGTATCCCATCCTTCATTGCGTATGAAAAAAAACTGCCTCCGATTAATAACGCTAATAACCACTTAATATTTTCTTTAAATTTTTGATTTATACTAAATGATTCTTTTTTTAAATATCCTACTTTTTCTAATTTATTAATAAATTTTTTACGAAGTTGTTCATCATCTTTATAAATCTCTTTATAAATCTCGTCAGATTTTTTTTTTAATACGGCCCGAACTAATCTAGCTTGTAATCTAGTCTTACTATCCATATCAACAACTTTATTACCTGCTAGAGTTACAAACCAATCTTTTTCATTTTTTGACATTACTCACTACCTTCTTCACAATGTTTTATAAATGGCCCTAATTTTTTATAGCTTTGACTTACATATTCTTTTGTTGCTCCGAGCGTTCTTCCAATTCTCTCACTGATTTTTAAATTGGTTAGATTTTCTAATTTCATTTGTATAACGAATGCTCTTTCAGGCATTGCTCTAGCAAATTCTTGTAATCCTAACTGAACACATTGGTCTGTATCTTCTTTTTCTTTTTCTTTATTCACTCTTGTAACTATCTCAATTTTATCTAGTCTAGAAAATTCAGCCCCAGATTGATTATCAATGCTTACTTCAGTTATTTCATTTTCATATTTCTTATATTTTCTGAAATGATCTAGTAATGTATTTCTTGCAATTGTCCAGCACCATGCCCTAAATTTTTTTGGTTCCTTGACAGTATCTACTTTTGTACAAATCTTAAACAAACTTGAAAGTATTACTTCTTCAGCCTCAAATTTATTCAGTCTTCTTTGCCTATAAAATCCCATTAGTGGTTGGTACAATATTTTATATATCTCATTAGCACCTTTCTCTCTCATTAGATCCTCTTTGCTTTGTAAAAGCTTTAAGACTTTTTCAAGCTCCATAAATTCTCCTATGAACCACTGACGTAAATTCAAATATAAAAGTCAGGATAATTACTAATTTAGTTTAATACAAAAAATAAACTGACCTTTTGTTTGTTTTATACGTCTATCCATTGTAATAGTTCTTATTCCTCCTGTTGAAGTACTATTACCGCCTGGCCCGAGCGATATGCGGGCCACCTTTATCATTAATTTTATTTGACGGAGTGTTAATTTTTTAATTTAAAAATTTTTTTTATTAACGTTTAAATCTAAATCAATCCCATCAACGCCTTTTATAAATTGTTTCGTATATTTTATTCGCTTTATGTTTTTTGTATTTTTTGTATTTTTTCTTATCGATTTCTTAATTACTCCATATTCTGATGGGCTAAATATTACATAAAATATTGAAACTATTACAATTGCAATTGAAATTACAAGTACCCCTACAATAATTTCTGTAAAGTAAATATTAAAGTAAGTTTGAATAATGCTAGCCATAGAGTCTTGTTTTTAATGTATGTTTTAATTATAGTGTGTTAGTGTAGTTCTATGATTAATTATTTTAAAGGTTAAATTATGTTAAAGAATATTGTTGTTTTAGTCATAATCTTTTTAGCTGGATATTATGCTTATTCCTTTTATCAAGGTGGCGATGGAATAGCTCCAACAGTTTCTTCTGAGTTACCACCACTGACATCCGAATAAAGAAATTAATTTGAAAAGGGCTTATTAAATTAGCCCTTTTTTTATTCGATTGATTTAATTAAATCCTCTACAACTTTCTTTGCGTCGCCAAAAACCATCATAGTTTTATCTAAATAGAAAAGTTCATTATCTAGGCCTGCATATCCTGGAGCCATTGATCTTTTATTAACTATAATCATTTTTGCTTTTTCTGCTTCTAGAATAGGCATCCCGTAAATAACACTTCCTGGCGTCTTAGCTGCTGGATTGACTACATCATTTGCTCCAATTACAAGAACAACGTCTGTTTGCCCAAATTCACTATTAATATCATCCATTTCTACAACTTGTTCGTAAGGAACATCTGCCTCTGCCAATAGGACATTCATATGGCCAGGCATCCTTCCAGCAACTGGGTGAATTGCATATTTAACATCAATACCCTTTGAAAGTAATTTTGATGTTAATTCTTGTAAGGCATGTTGAGCCCTAGCGACTGCCAAACCATAACCTGGCACTATAATCACTGTATCTGCATTTGTTAGTAAAAAAGATGCGTCGTCAGCTGATCCAGACTTTACTGGCTTTTCATTCTGAGATGTTGTATCTGTTACAACATCTGACCCAAAGCCGCCTAACATTACAGAAATGATTGATCGATTCATTGCTTTACACATTATGTAAGACAAGATTGCTCCAGAAGAACCTACGCATGCTCCTGCAATAATTAATACTGAATTATTTAAAGTAAATCCAATACCTGCAGCCGCCCAACCAGAATAACTATTTAGCATTGAAACAACAACTGGCATGTCTGCCCCGCCTATTGGAATAATTAATGTTATTCCAAGAATGAGTGCAATTGTAACCATAATAAAAAATGCACTTAGCGATTCTGTCTGAAAGAAAATTGTGCCAAACAAAATCATGCCTAATGCTAGCAGCAAATTAATCCAGTGTTGGGCTTTAAATACAATCGCTTTTGCACCAAACTTTCCTGATAATTTTCCAAACGCAATTACAGATGCAGTAAACGTAATCGCACCGATAAACGCACCGATAAATAGTTCAAACCTTTGAACAGTAGAGTGAGTCTCCCCACTATTTAATACTGCTGCAATAGCAATTAATACTGCTGCTAAACCTACAAATGAATGCATTAATGCTACTAATTCTGGCATCTTGGTCATCTGAACTGTCTTGGCTGCAAATATACCAATACAAGCACCAAGTACTAATGGTACAAATATAAATAAAATTATTAAGTGCTGCCCAACCCATAAAGTAGCTCCAACAGCAATAGCCATACCGATCATGCCAAATAAATTACCTTGTCTAGCAGATGTTGGTGACGATAGCCCTTTTAAAGCTAATATAAAGAATATCGCAGATAGCAGATAAGCAGACATTGACAAAGTTTGTACTGACATTTATTTTTTCTCTTTTTTATTTTTAAACATTTCTAACATGCGCTGTGTAACGAAAAATCCACCGAATATATTAATTGCAGCGAAAAATATAGCAATTGCGCCTAAAATGCTGCTAAATGTTACAATCTCCCCGTTAATCTCTACAACTTGTAATATTGCTCCTACGATTACAATGCCTGAAATAGCGTTTGTTACCGACATAAGTGGTGTATGCAATGCAGATGTTACGTTCCATACCACGTGATAACCGACAAAAATTGCTAATACAAAAATACTAATATTCTGAATTGTCATTAATTCGCTCATTATCATTCCTTTTAATTAATTAAGCTACCTTCAGTTGTTAATAAAGCGCCTGCTACGAGCTCGTCTTCTCTGTTTATGTATAAGCTACCTTTATCATTAATCAATAGTTTTATGAATTCGAATATATTTCTTGAATAAAGCGCTGATGCATCTGTGCTTAGTAAGCTTGGCAAGTTATTTAAGCCAATAATAGTTACCCCTCCAATATTCACTATTTTATTTCCTTCAGACAAGGGGCAGTTACCCGAACCGTCTATAGCTAAACCAGCTGCCATATCTACAATAACTGATCCCTCTTTCATTTGTTGGATAGTTTCTTTAGAAATTAATTTTGGTGGTTCTTTTCCAGGTATTAATGCTGATGTGATAATGATATCTGCAGCAATTGCTTTCTCGGCAACCAATTTGGACTGTCTGTCTAACCAAGATTTTGGCATTGATTTTGCATAACCCCCTTCACCGGAAGCATTATTTTCTTCTTCTTCTGTTTCATATGGAACATCAATATATTTTGCGCCCAAGGATTCAATTTGTTCTTTCACAGCAGGACGAACATCGGAAGCTTCTACAACTGCTCCTAATCTTTTTGCAGTTGCAATTGCTTGCAAACCAGCGACTCCGGCACCTAAAATAATAATACGTGCTGCCTTTACAGTTCCTGCGGCTGTCATTAACATAGGAAAAAACTTTTTAAAATAATCGGCCGCTAAAATTACTGCTTTATATCCAGCAATATTTGCTTGTGAAGATAAAACATCCATTGATTGTGCCCGTGTATTCCTAGGTAAAGATTCAAGTGAAAATGCAGTTACTTTTTTTGTGGCCAATTGTGCAGTTAACGCTTTATTAAATGGCTCTAATAATCCAACAATAAATTGACTGGTATGTAATTTTTTAATTTCATTAATATTTGGCGCTCTCACCTTTAACAATAAGTCCGCCTTAAAAACTTCAGCATTACTTTTGATTGATCCACCTGCATCAATAAACATTTGATTAGTAATTGATGCCCCAATCCCAGCATTCGATTCTATATAAACCGTATGGTTTAAAGTAATTAATTTTTTTACGGTCTCTGGTGTTGCTGCGACTCTAAACTCACCTTCTAATACTTCTTTTAATACACCTATAATCATTACTCTCTCTCTCCGCAATTCAATTGATCAGCTACATGGCATAACTTTATAAATGATTTTGGGTCAATAGAGCAACGGCCGACTAATCCTCCATCTATATTTTCCATACTAAATAATACATCAGAATTTTCTGGCATTAAAGTATCGCCACGGATAATTTTAACTTGTTTCGCATAATTTGAAATTTTTTCTGAAATTAATTTTATGGTCATCTGATGCATTTCTTCTGCAGCATAATCAAGTGATTGTTTTAATTTTAAAGTTATAAGCGCCAACTTTTTTTCCTCTTTTTATTAAGTTCATGAATAAGAGGAGTAAAAATAAATTGCATAGCTAATCCCATTTTTCCTCCAGGAACAACAATAGTATTTGGACGAGTCATCATTGATCCGTGCAACATTCTTAGTAAATATGCAAAATCTACACCGGTAGGATCATCAAATCTAATAACAACAAAACTCTCGTCAGCACTTGGAATATCCCTAGCAATAAAAGGGTTAGAAGTATCCACCATAGGCACTCTTTGAAAATTTATATGCGTTCTTGAAAACTGTGGTGCAATATAATGCATATAATCTGGCATACGATTTAAAATCGTATCCATAACTGCTTCTTGCGAATAACCCCTGATTCGATTATCACGGTGTAATTTTTGAATCCACTCAAGGTTGATAATTGGTACTACACCTACCAACAAATCAACATGTTTAGCTACATCAACATTAGGGCCAACATACGCACCGTGCAAACCTTCGTAAAATAATAGGTCTGATTTTGCGTCTGACCAAGACGTCATAGTACCTGTCTCTTTTTTGTAGATTCTAGATTCTTCATCAGTATGAATGTATCGACGTGTTTTGTACTTTCCTGTAGCACCAAATCTTTTAAATGTATTTGCTAAATCTCCAAGAAGGTTTGCGTCTGGACTAAAATGACTAAAATTAACATCGCAATTCTTTGAATTTTTTTTAATTAAGTCATCCATTTCTTGACGTTCATATTTGTGGAATGCATCGCCATCAATAATGCTAGCATCGATATTATCTCTCGTAAAAATATGTTGGAAACTGTCTCGAACTGTTGAAGTTCCTGCTCCTGAAGATCCTGTGATTGATATAACTGGAAATTTTTTAGACATAGTATCTCCTTTTAATTCTCTAAATTTTTGTGTCTTAAATTATAATTTTTTACTATGTCAACTTCATTTTTTGCTCCTGCACAAACTGCTACTCTTTGATGAATATCTTTAGGGGTTATCTCTAAAATTCTATTAACTCCGTCTGAACAAGCTCCATTACATTGTTCGATAATCATCGCCATAGGATTAATCTCGTACATCAATCTTAAGCGCCCACCAATTTTCATATTTTTTTTATCTAATGGATACAAATAAATCCCCCCCTTAACTATGATTCTATTAATATCCGCTACTAGTGAAGCAATCCACCTCATATTAAAATTTTTAGCTCTGGGGCCATTTTCTCCAAACTGACAATCAATAATATAATTACTAATTGAATCAGGCCAAAACCGTTTATTGCTCATATTTATTGAGAATTCTTCAGTCTCTTCAGGTATTAAAATATTTTTTTGTGTGCATATAAATTCATTGAGTACTGAATCATAACAGAACTTAAATGTACCTGCACCCAAGGTTAATATCAATATCGTTGATGGTCCAAACACACTATATCCTGCAGCAATTTGATTTTTTCCTTTTTGTAAAAAATCTTTTATCTCAATTGGCTCCTCGTGACTAATTTTATAAACTGAAAAAATTGAACCTACTGAAACATTTGACGAGACATTAGAAGATCCATCTAAAGGATCAAAGAATACTATATGTTGTTCCTTCGCTCTTTTCTTATTAAAATAAATCGGCATTTCTAATTCTTCTGATACTAATCCAATAACATTTTCTGTTTTTTTTAAATCTTTAACAAAAAGCATATTAATTTCTACATCTAATATTGTTTGTTGTTCGCCCTGAATATTTTTTTGCTCTAGCTTTCCAAGTTTGTTATTGAGAGGGGCTTCTTCAATTAATTTACTTGTTTTTATAATAAGTCCAGCAAAACACTTAATTGTTTCAACTAAGGCATTTGACGTATTTTGACTTACTAAATATTCATCTAAATTCATTTATTGTCTTCTTTGTTGTTAAACAATCTGAAAGCTTTAATGTCTTAGCTTTAATTTAATTAAAAAAATTTACTTTAGTCAATTTTTATATTAAGGTAAACTTTAATTTAATTACTTTAATTATAAGATATTCTTAATGTTAAATATTTCTTCTCGACAACTCCGTATCTTTGTATCTGCTGCAAAACATCTGAATTTTACCCGCGCAGCTGAAGAGGTACATATTTCACCGCCAGCAATATCTATGCAAATCAAAGAGATTGAATTACAAGTAGATGCCCCTTTGTTTATAAAAGAAGGCAGGAAGTTAAAGCTTTCTTCTGCAGGGGAATATTTCTTAAATCATGCTCGCCATATTTTGCAAACATTAAACGAAAGTGAAAAGGTTATTAAGCAGCTTAAAGGGAATCGTGTTGAAATAATAAAGGTAGGCATTATAAGCACAGCTCAATATTTTTTACCTCAAGTTCTTAAGCAATTCAGAGAGAGGCATTCAGAATATAAAATAATACTAGAGATAAGAAATCGGGAGCAACTCGTTAATCTTCTAAGGGATGGGGAGATTGACATCGCCATAATGGGCTTAGTACCAAAAGAAATTGACACTAAAGTTTATTCAATCACCAATCACCCTCATGTCTTTATTGCAAATCTTAATCATCCATTAACAAAGCTAAGAAAAATTCAGCCTGAAGTATTAAAAGATTTTGATTTTATAAGTCGAGAAAAGGGCTCTGGTACAAGAGCACACATGGAAACCTTCATTAACGATCATGATATTCAGCCTAATATTATTATGGAAATGTCGAGCAATGAAAGTATAAAACAAGCAGTAATAGCAGAACTAGGCATTTCTTTTGTTTCACAGCATACCATTTCAAACGAGCTGAAAAATGGGCAACTTAAAGTACTGGATGTAATAGATACACCTATTAATCGCAAATGGCACGTTGTTACTTTAAACCCTATGTCAATCAATCGCTCCGTAGATCTATTAAAAGACTTTATTTTGAATCAATCCGAAATAATTATAAGCAAACTCTTATCTTAAATATGTAACTTAGGAAAATCTAAAGATTTAATAACCTCCACAATTTTTGTTACTGCTTCTGTTTTTACCCCACTTTTTCTGTAAGCCAATGCAACTCTTCTAAAAGGGATAGGGTCCTCAAAAGAGATTATCTTAACTAGTGGGTTATTATGTTTCACTGTGGTTGCGCTTTGAGGTAATACCGAAATACCTAAGCCTGAAGCGACCATACTTCTAATATATTCTAAAGAATTTCCTAATTGAATCTCACTATTTTTTGAAAGACCGGGGCAAGCCTCAGTTACTTGATTGCTAAAACAATGTGTTTTATCTAATAATAAAACTTTTTCTTGGGCTAAGTCTTTAGCTTTAATTTTGTTTTGTACGTTCCAACGATGGCTTAAGGGCACTATAACAACAAATGGTTCATCATATAATATTTCAATTTCAATGCCTGGAATATCGAATGGGAGAGCAATCACAGCTGCGTCAATATTTCCTGACTTTAATTCAGTTTCTATATTTTTTGTAATGTTTTCGTGAGCTTGGAGTGGCATATTGGGTGCATATTTTCTTAGTTCTGGAATTATTAATGGCAATAAATAGGGTGCGATAGAATAAATTAAACCCAGCTTAAAAGGGAGATCAAGTTGTTTATCGCCATTGGCAGACAAGTCTTTTATTTTTGAGGCTTCATTTAACACAATTATTGCCTGGTCAATTATTTTTTGACCGATTGGGGTAATTTTAACGTCGCCGCCTGCCCCAACACTTCTCTCAAATAAAGATACACTTAACTCCTCTTCTATTTTTTTTATTCCTAAGCTAAGCGCTGGCTGGCTTACAAACGATTTCTCAGCCGCCTTACGAAAATTTTTTTCGCGGGCTAAAGCAACGATAAATCTCAATTCACTAAGGGTCATTTATTATCTTAAATATCTAAATTGCTTGCGGCTAATGCATTACTTTCAATAAACTCTCGTCTCGGGGCAACATCGTCACCCATTAACCTAGTAAAGGTTTCTTCTACTGCGGTTGTATCTTCAATTGTAACTTTCAATAAACGTCGAACTTTCGGATCCATTGTTGTTTCCCAAAGCTGTTCTGGATTCATTTCTCCCAGGCCTTTATAACGTTGAATATTTAAATTTCTTTTAGCCTCACCCATTAACCAGGTTAATGCGTCGTGAAAATTATTTACTCTCTCTGACTTTTCACCTCGAAAAATTTGACCATCTTCGCCAATTAAATTTTTTGTTAGCTCCGCTGATTTTATTATTTGCCTATATTCCCCACTGAGCAAAAACTCTTCATCTAACTTACTTGTTTGTAAATTACCATGAATAAATTGATTAATTTCAATAAAATATTTATTTGAATCCTCATTATGCTTAACATCAAAATTAATGTTATCCATTTGCATTAAAACTTTTAAATCTGCAGCATATGTTTGGGTTTTTTCTTTATCATCTAAGTAAATTGGCCCTAATGAATGCATAGCTCTTAACAAAGATACGTCGTATCGAGATGCAAGTCGTCTAATGATGGCTTCTGTTAAGACCATCTCCCTGGCAATATCCCCTAAAACATCTTCTGTTAAGGTTTCGCCGCCTTTACGAGTTAACAAGCTTGCTCCTTTTAGAGCCGAATCCACTAAATATTGATCTAATTCTTGTTCGTCTTTTAAATATCTTTCGTCTTTCCCTTGTTTAACTTTATATAATGGTGGTTGTGCTATATACACATGCCCCCTTTCAACTAATTCATACATTTGTCTAAAGAAAAATGTCAGCAGCAACGTTCGAATATGTGCGCCATCAACATCAGCATCTGTCATTATTATAATTCTATGGTACCTAAGTTTTTCAACATCAAACTCTGGATGAATACCGGTGCCAAGGGCAGTTATTAAAGTGACAATTTCTTGCGAAGCAAGAATCTTATCAAGTCTTGCTTTTTCAACATTTAAAATTTTTCCCTTCAGGGGTAGAATCGCTTGATTTTTTCTATCCCTTCCTTGTTTCGCTGATCCACCAGCCGAGTCCCCTTCGACCAAATATATTTCACATTGCGCGGGGTCTTTTTCCTGGCAATCAGCTAGCTTTCCTGGCAGCCCAAGTGAATCCATAACCCCTTTTCTTCTAGTCATGTCTCTTGCTTTTCTTGCTGCCTCCCTGGCACGCGCAGCATCTACTATTTTATTACAAATAATTTTTGCATCTTTTGGGTGTTCTAATAAAAATTCTGTCAATTTTTTCCCAACTACATCTGAAACGATGGGCTGTACCTCACTTGAAACTAATTTGTCTTTTGTTTGTGAAGAAAACTTTGGATCAGGGACTTTAACAGACAGAACACATACTAGGCCTTCTCTCATGTCATCACCACCTGTTTCAACTTTTGCTTTTTTTGCAAGTTCATTTGACTCTATATAGGTATTAATTGTTCTAGTTAGGGCAGCCCTTAGTCCAGTTAAATGAGTGCCGCCGTCTCGTTGAGGTATATTGTTGGTAAAGCACTGTACATTTTCTCCGTAACTATCATTCCACTGCATACTGACTTCCATAGTTACGCCGTCTTTTTCGGCACTTTCTGCATAAAAAATATTCTCGTGGAGGGTAGACTTAGATCGATTCATATACTCAACAAAACCTTTTATACCTCCAGAGGAAGAAAAATTTTCTGTCTTTCCAGATCTATGGTCAACTAATTCTATATTGACACCATTATTTAAAAAAGATAGCTCACGAATTCTTTTTGCTAATAAATCAAAATGAAAATCAATATTAATAAATGTTTCTGCTGAGGCCATAAAGGTTAATTCTGTACCCGTTTTTTGAGTGTCGCCAAGGACTTTTAAGGGGGCAACTATATCTCCTCTTTTAAATTCAACCTCGTGTATTTTACTATCCCTGTAAACCTTCAATTTTAACCAATCAGATAAAGCATTTACAACGGATACACCAACTCCATGGAGTCCGCCTGAAACTTTATAAGAATTTGAATCAAACTTTCCACCGGCATGTAATTCTGTCATTACAATTTCTGCTGCAGACCTTTTGAACTCATCATCTTCCTTAATGTCCGTCGGGATTCCTCGACCATTATCTGTAACCGTTATAGAATTATCCTGGTGAATAATTACTTTTATTTCGTCGCAATGGCCTGCTAAAGATTCATCTATAGCATTATCCAAAACCTCAAATACCATGTGATGTAGCCCGCTTCCATCAGACGTGTCACCGATATACATACCCGGTCTTTTTCTTACAGCATCAAGACCTTTTAATACCTTTATGCTTTCTGAGTTATATTCGTTTGCTTCTGTATTTTTTTTGTTGGCCATAGGTTTTCTTTTTAAAAATTAAATGCGCATTGGCATTACAACATACTTATATTTTTCGTCGTTTGGAATTGTTACCAAACAACTGCTTGCAGAATCTTTGAACGCAATATTTAGTTGATCGGATTGAATATTTGTTAAAACATCAATTAAGTAAGTAACATTAAAACCAATATCAATTTTCTCGCCTTTGTAATCAACTTCTAGCTCCTCCTCGGCTTGTTCTTGTTCGCTGTTGTTACTTACTAGTTTTAAATTGTTTTCTTCTACAACCATTCTTATTCCCCTATATTTATCATTTGATAAGATAGATGCTCTCAACATTGAGTCTAGTAACAATGTCCGATTTATATTAAACGAATTAATATGCCCCTCTGGAATAACCCGGCTGTAATCTGGAAATTTGCCGTCGATTATTTTAGTTATCATATCAATATCATTAAATTTGAAATGTACTTGGTTGCTAGAAAAGCTTATTTCTAAAGGATCGTTCGTTTCTTTTAATAACTTCACCAGTTCTACAATGGTTTTTCTAGGAACAATAACTTGTGAGGCTTGGGCCGGTGTTTTCAATTCTAAAGATGTAAAACTTAATCTGTGCCCATCTGTGCCCACAATGTTTATATTGTTTTCCTTAACCTCTATTAATAAACCATTAAGATAATATCTAATATCTTGTTGTGCCATAGAAAAATCAACTTGTTTTAATAAAGCTTTAAAATCTTTCTGGGGTATTTTTAGTTCAATAGTATCGTTTTCGTCTTTTTTCATTACAGGGTAGTCTTGAGATGGCAATGTTTGTAAATTAAATCGACTTTTTTTTGCTTTAACCACTACTTTATTTTCTTCAATTTGAATATCAATTTTACTATCATTCGGGAGAGCCCTTGTAATGTCGAATAATTTTTTTGCTGATACGGTTATTTGAAAATCATCTGATAGTTCTGTTTTGATGTGTGTAGAGATTTGCATTTCAAGATCCGTAGCTGTAAATTTTAATGTTCCTTGATTGCTCTCTAATAATAGATTTGAAAGTATTGGCAATGCGTGCCTTTTTTCAACTATGCCTGATACATTTCCAAGTGGTTTGAGCAGTAATTCTCTATCGATTTTTATATTCATAGTTTTATAGTTTTTTCTTTATATAAAATAATAATAATAATAATAATCTCTGTTTTACTAGTTTTGTTAAATTTCTCTATTAAAAAGAAACAGTTATCAAGCTTTGCTTCCTATGCATTCATATGCTTTTTACTGTGCACGTATTGTGGATAACTTTTTTTTAACCATTATATTTTACGTTACTCTTTTTTTGTCCACAAGTAATTCACACGCTATACACTATCTATGCATTATCCTCTTAAAACCTGTGTTAAAAAACCTAAATCTTGACTAATATTTTGATCGTTTAGTCTCAAATTTTCAATTTCATCGCAAGCATGCATTATTGTTGTGTGGTGTCTTCCGCCAAAAGCCGCCCCAATCTCTGGAAAGCTTAAATTTGTTAACTCTCTTGTTAGGCACATAGCTAATTGCCTAGGGCGAGAAAAGTTTCTTGATCGTTTCTTGCTTAAAATATCAACTATCTTAATTTTATAGTATTCTGCAACAGTTTTCTGAATATTTTCAACACTTACCTGTCTACCCCTTACCGCTATTAAATCACGTAATGATTCTTTTGCTAGACTTGTATCAATAATGCGGCCTGTAAAATTAGACATTGCTACAATTCTATTCAGAGCGCCTTCCAATTCTCTAACATTTGAGCGAATTTGTTTTGCCACAAAAAAAGCAACATCTTCCGGCAGTGAAATCTTATTTTCTTCTGCTTTTTTTAATAAAATAGCCACTCGCATTTCAAGTTCTGGTGGATCTATTGCTACAGTAAGGCCCCAACTAAAACGAGTTCTCAAACGTTCGTCAACACCTGGGATTTCTTTTGGGTAATGGTCACAAGTAATAATAATCTGTTTTTTATTTTCAATAAGCGTATTAAATGCATAAAAAAATTCTTCTTGAGTTCTATTTTTTTTCCCAATAAATTGTATGTCATCTATTAATAATAAATCTAAAGAGTGGTAAATTTTTTTAAAACTATCAAAGGCTTTATTTTCATAAGCTTTTACAACATCGTGCACATATCTTTCGGCATGTAGGTACTTAATCTTTGCTTCTGGCTGTAAGCCTTTAAGATGATTTCCTATCGCGTGCATTAAGTGCGTTTTCCCTAAGCCAACACCACCATATATAAATAATGGGTTATAGGCTGTACCTGGATTTTCTGCAATTTGTTTTGCAGCCGCCGTTGCTAGTTGATTTGCTTTACCAGTAACAAAATTATCAAAATGGAAGGCTGTATTTAGTCCAGTAGATTTATTTCCGGGGATTTTTAAAGCAATATTATTTAGTTTTGGCTGAATCTCAGATGGAATTTTAGTTTTTGTTTTACCATTAACAATATATTCAACTACAACAACATTTAAATGCTCTTTAGTTAGGGCTTGAATTTTAATCGAAAATTTTTCTTTTACCCACTGTAAAACAAATTGGTTGGGTGCAATAATTTGTGCTTTTTCCCCATGAATTTTAAATTCTAAGGGTTTGATCCATGTGTTTAATTGTTGCTTGGTTAAGTCTTTAGCAAATTTTTCTAAACATAGTGGCCAAAATTGTTTTTCGTTTACGTTTATCGTCAAAATAGGATACTTTTTTTTTTACTTATATTAGCCTAATTTTCTAAAGTTATCCACAGGCTTTTGAAAATAAATTATAGGGTATAATTATTGACATAAGTTGGCTGGAAGAGTATTCTTCGGCTTCAAATTAAAGGACTGGAACACTGATATGAAACGTACTTATCAACCATCAAAAGTTAAACGCGCAAGGACCCATGGTTTTCTAGTTAGAATGAAAACAAGGGGAGGGCGTAATGTTATTGCCTCTAGAAGAGCCAAAGGAAGAGTTCGTTTAGGAATTTAATTTATTCTATCAAAGTATAAATTAATAAAGTTACGAAATTCAGAAGATTTTTCTTCTGTTTTTAATTTTAGAAAGAGATTGTCATCTTCCCATATATACTTTCATTATGCTCCCAATTCTAAAGCACATCATCGATTAGGTTACGTTATAAGCAGTAAAATTCAAAAATTATCAGTAAGAAGAAATTATATGCGGCGCTTATTGAGAGAGGTTTTAAAAAAACAACTTCCTTTTAAGGCGCCATTCGATATAGTTGTAAGAGTCCATAAAACTTTTTCTAAAAAAAATTTGAAACAAATCGAACTTGAGATTTCAAATTTGATTAAAGGCCTTCCATTATGAGATCTTTATTAATTTTATTTATTAAATTTTATCAACTATGTTTAAGCCCTTTTTTTGTTTCAAGATGTAGGTATACACCTACCTGTTCGATGTATACAATTGAATGTTTAGAAAAACATGGCGCTTTAAAAGGATTTTGGCTAGGCATTAAAAGAATAAGTAAATGTCGGCCAGGCTCAAATGGCGGCTTTGACCCAACACCATAATATTAATTTAAGGACAGTATGGATACGAAACGTTTAATTTTATTTGTTATTTTCTCTTTTTCTTTAATGTTGCTTTGGGATTCATTTACAAAACAAAGTGCTGATATAGAACAATCTGCCAATGTTGACGATCAATCTGCCAATGTTGATGCAAGCCTTCCTAAGCCCTCAACGAGCTTAATTGCCAAAAATAATTTACCCCAGTCACCAGTAAAATTTTCACTCAGTGCCGGCTTGCCAATAAAGGTCAATACTGATTTATTATCATTAACTATCAACACTTCCGGTGGCGATATTCGGGAACTTAAATTTAATAATCATCAATCCGAAGATTCCCAGGGCAAGTATATTTTAATGACTGATGTCGGAAACCCTTTATTTTATGTTGCTCAATCTGGGTTGCTTGGCGAGGGACTTCCCACTCATAAATCAAAATTTACGTCTGCTCAACAATCATATCAAATGGATTCTGATAAATTAATCGTGCCATTAATATATGAAAATTCTGAAGTAATGGTAAAAAAAATATATGAATTCAGTCGAGACAGTTATTTAATAAGTACAAAATTTGAAATAAAAAACAAATCAAATAATATTATAAATCCTTCTGCATATTTTCAATTTGTCCATGATGGTGTTTCAAGCCAAGGCTCGGCAATGATGCCAACCTTTACAGGCCCGGCCTTTTTTACAGAAAAAGAAAAGTTTGAAAAATTAGATTTTTCTGATGTAGATAAAAAATCTTTTTCTAAAATATCGAATAATGGTTGGATTGGAATTATTCAGCGCTACTTCGCAGCTTCATGGATTTTATCTGGAGATTCTGAACGAGAGTTTTATACGAAAAAAATATCAGAGAATATGTATTCAGTTGGGTTGATTGCGAAATTGCCAAATATTCCAGAAGGCGAAACGATAAATTTTTCAACTTCTTTATTTGCAGGTCCACAGGCCAAAGAGGCGCTTAATCAAGCAGCAACTGGCATGAATTACGTAGTTGATTACGGAATACTTCACTTTATAGCGTCCCCCCTATTTTCTGTGCTAACTGGTATTCATAAAATTGTTAGCAATTGGGGACTTTCAATAATTCTTTTAACAGTTTTAATTAAGCTTATGTTTTATCCCTTATCAGCTGCAAGCTATAAATCGATGGGGCAAATGAGAGAGTTAGCTCCTAGATTGCAAAGCATGAAAGAAAAATTTGGTGACGATAAACAAAAAATGCAACAAGCAATGATGGCGCTTTATAAAACTGAAAAAATTAATCCATTGGGGGGGTGTTTACCGATTTTGGTTCAAATACCAGTTTTTATTGCTCTATATTGGGTCTTACTTGGCTCAGTTGAACTGAGAGGTGCATCGTTTATGTGGTTAGATGATTTATCCAAACCAGATACGCTATTTGGTAGTTTATGGGCTGCTGGTATAGGGCCACTTCCAATCTTAATGGCGGCTTCCATGTTTTTACAAACTAAATTAAATCCAAAGCCAACTGATCCCATGCAAGCTAGGTTAATGATGATGATGCCTATAATATTTAGTTTCTTCTTTTTCTTCTTTCCAGCCGGCTTAGTTTTATATTGGCTAGTGAATAATATTTTATCTATTGCTCAACAGTGGTATGTCAATAAAAAAATACATGCTGAAGCGTTAAAAAAGAAAGGCAATGCTTAACGGCTCAAATACAATTGCTGCAATATCAACAGCCTCTGGGGCTGGAGGCATTGGAGTTGTTCGTGTTTCAGGGCCACTCGCTTTAGAGATAGGGCAAAAAATTTCTGGAGCCACTTTAGTTCCTCGTGTTGCTAATTTTCATAATTTTAAAGATCTAAACGGTACCTTAGTTGATCAGGGCCTCATTTTATTTTTTTCTAGCCCTCATTCTTTTACAGGCGAGGATATTATTGAGTTGCAATGTCATGGTGGCACAGTAGTTACGCAATCGATTTTAAATTTATGCCTCAAAAATGGCGCTAAATTAGCTGAGCCTGGAGATTTTACAAAGAGGGCGTATTTAAATAACAAGATTGATTTAGCTCAAGCGGAATCGGTAGCGGACTTGATTAATGCTTCAACTGAAGAGGCAGCCTTAGGCGCAATAAATTCTCTATCTGGAAAATTCTCCTTAGAAATCAATAACTTATTAAAAAATTTAATAGAATTAAGAATGTATGTGGAAGCTTGTTTGGATTTTCCAGAAGAAGATATTGATTTTATTAGCGAAGGAAATGTCAAAGATAAATTACAACATTTATCTGAGACTATGATGCACATTATGCAAGCTGCTTCGCAGGGCCAGCTATTAAGAGACGGAATAAGTTTAGTGCTGGTTGGACAGCCCAATGTTGGTAAGTCAAGCTTGCTGAATCAATTATCTGGAGAAGATAAGGCAATTGTGACAGACATCCCTGGAACAACTCGGGATGCTATTACTAGCGACATTAATTTAAATGGGATGCCTCTTAATATAATAGATACAGCTGGATTGAGAGAAACAGACGATCCTATTGAAAAATTTGGAATTGAAAAAACATGGTCGTCTCTAGAAAAGGGTCACGTCGCTTTATTTTTGGTGGAAGCAAGTAAAGGTATTACAGATTACGAACAATCGATTCTTGGCCGTTTACCAAAAGATATTAAACAGATTTGGATTTTTAACAAAATTGATTTACTTAATAGCAAAGCTAAATTACAGCAATTAAACAATGATCAAATAGTCTATATGTCGGCCAAAACAGGAGAGGGGTTAGATTTATTAAAACAAGCAATTCTTAATGAAGTGGGGTTTAAGGAAAATTCAGAAGGAAGTGAAAATAAATTTATCGCAAGAAAAAGACATTTAGAAGCTTTAGAAAACGTTCACCATTCTTTACAAAACGCTCAACTCAACATCGCATCAGCAGAGTTGGTTGCAGAAGAGTTAACTATTGCGCAAAAGTATTTATCTTCTATAACAGGTGAATTTTCTTCTGATGATTTATTAGGAGAGATATTTAGCCAGTTTTGTATAGGAAAATAATTGTTTCACGTGAAACAATTTAGCTAATCAATAAATTTGATATGTTTCACGTGAAACATATCAATATCAAGACAAATAAAGTAAAATTTCAATTTTAAATATAATTCAATCAATATGGAATTTCCAAATAAGTTTGATGTGATAGTTATTGGTGGCGGGCATGCAGGTACAGAAGCAGCCCTAGCTTCTGCTCGTATGGGACAAAAAACATTATTATTGACGCATAACATTGAGACATTAGGACAAATGTCATGTAATCCTTCAATTGGCGGCATTGGCAAGGGCCATTTAGTTAAAGAAATTGACGCTATGGGCGGCATTATGGCCAGAGCAACAGATGAAGCTGGCATACAATTTCGAATTCTTAATCAAAGCAAAGGTCCTGCAGTTAGAGCAACAAGGGCACAAGCTGATCGCATATTATATAAGGCGGTAGTTCGCCGAACAATTGAAAATCAATCTAATCTATGGCTTTTCCAACAATCAGTAGATGATTTTATTTTAAAAGATAATTGTATAGAGGGAGTTATTACAAAAATAGGATTATCTTTTTATGCACGTAATGTTGTTTTGACAGCGGGAACATTTTTAGGCGGATTAGTACATATTGGCTTACAAAATTATGAAGCAGGGAGAGCAGGCGACCCATCAGCTTCAATTCTTGCACAAAAATTAAAAGAATTAGATTTACCTGTTGGTAGGCTTAAAACTGGCACACCACCACGAATTGATGGTAGATCTGTTGACTTTACAAAAATGATAGAGCAACCTGGGGATGTCCCAGCGCCACATTTTTCATTTATCAATCCCGCTATTAAGCATCCAAAACAAATATCCTGCTGGATAACGCGCACCAATAAAAAAACACATGAAATAATTCGTAAAGGCCTAGATCGATCGCCAATGTATACAGGCAAAATAGAAGGTGTGGGCCCACGTTATTGTCCTTCTGTGGAAGATAAAATTCACCGCTTTGCAGATAAAGATTCCCATCAGATTTTTATAGAGCCAGAAGGTTTAGAGACCAATGAAATTTACCCTAATGGTATCTCAACAAGCCTACCATTTGATGTACAAAATGATTTAGTGAGATCGATAAAAGGGTTAGAGAATGCTCATATTTTAAGACCTGGATATGCAATAGAATATGATTATTATGATCCAAGAGCTTTAAAAATGAGCTTAGAGACTAAAGCAATTAATGGTTTATTTTTTGCAGGACAAATTAACGGAACTACAGGTTATGAAGAAGCCGCTGCACAAGGGTTAATTGCAGGAATGAATGCGGCATTAAGAGCTCAAGATAAAGAAAGTTGGACTCCGACCCGTGACCAAGCCTACATAGGAGTTTTAATAGATGATTTAATAACAAGAGGTGTAAATGAGCCCTACAGAATGTTTACTAGTCGAGCTGAATATAGACTGTTGTTAAGAGAAGATAATGCTGATGAACGTCTAACTGAACAAGCGAGACAATTGGGTTTAATTTGTGATCATCATTGGGCTAATTTTAGTAAGAAAAGGGAGGGTATTCAAAAAGAAGAGAAACGACTTAAAAAGTTAATATTAAGCCCATCTAAAATTGATAAAAAAACTCAGAAAAAATACTTAGGGCAAACAATGGAGAGAGAATATTCAGCTTTTGATCTTTTAAGACGCCCTGAAGTTAACTACCAAAAAGTAATAGGCTTATCTGGCAGCTCAGGTGTGAGTGATCCATTAATTAGCAATCAAATAGAAATTTTAGCTAAGTATTCTGGCTATATTATTCGACAACAAGATGAAATTAATAAACAAAAGGCACAATTTGATAAAAAAATACCAAAAGAAGTAAGCTATGATGAAATTCATGGCCTAAGTAACGAAGCAAAAGAAAAGCTAAAAGAATCCCGACCTGAGACTATTGATCAAGCAACTAGAATAGCTGGGGTAACCTCAGCGACAATATCAATTTTATTAGTTTATCTTAAATCTAAACATCGGAAATTAGAGTCTAAGGCCGCTGAACAACTTGTTTGATTTAGAAGAAACTTTAAAGGCAGGAATAGAGAAATTAGAGTTAGATAATAAAGATTATTTATATACTAAATTATTGATTTATAAGGATTTATTGATAAAGTGGAATAAAGTATTTAATTTAATTTCAGTTAAAGGTATTGATGAAATAGTGACACATCATTTCTTGGACTGTTTGGCAGTAGTGCCATTTATTGAGGGTAAGAATATCTTAGATGTAGGGAGTGGGGCGGGACTGCCAGGCATTATAATTGGTTTATGTTACCCAGAAAAAAATATCACTTTAGTTGATTCAGTTGGCAAGAAGACTACTTTTTTAAAACAAACGTGTACAGAATTAAATTTGAGGAATATTACAATTATAAATAAGCGAGTTGAAGACATCACAACAAATAAATTGTTTGATTCTATTATTGCTAGAGCATTTGCAGAAATGCAAGTACTTATGGATCTTACAAGGCATTTAATAGAAGATAAAGGAGCTTGGTATGGTATGAAAAGTAAAAAATTCAATGAAGAAGAAATCGGTACAAATCTTGTAGTAGAAAAAAGAGATATTGTGGTTCCTTATCTCGATGCTGAACGTTATTTAGTAAAAATTAATAATCAATAGACTATTATTTTAATCATTTTTTAAGTGAATTTTATGCGTATATTTGCAATATCAAATCAAAAAGGCGGAGTTGGGAAGACAACAACAACTGTTAATTTAGCTGCAAGCTTGATGGATAGAAAGAAAAAAGTGCTCTTAATCGATTTAGATCCTCAAGGTAACGCCACATCTGGTTCGGGATTAAATAAAAAAAATATTACAAAATCTATATACGATGTTTTGATCGGCCAAGCAGACATAAAAAGCGTTATCCAAAAGTCAGCAGAAAGTTTTTTTGATGTTGTTCCAGCAACTCAGTCCTTAGCGGGGGCAGAGGTTGAATTAGTTAATATTGAAGAGCGAGAATATATTTTAAAGAAACAATTAAGCAAGCTTAGGGATTATGACTATATTTTAATTGATTGCCCACCAGCCTTAAGCCTGTTGACTGTAAATGCACTAGTCGCTTCTGATTCAGTTCTAATACCAATGCAATGTGAATATTATGCTTTAGAGGGATTGTCCGATTTAGTGAACACAATTAAAAGAGTAAAAAAAAATTTAAACCCACAAATTGAGATTGAAGGTTTGCTTAGGACACTTTTTGATAGGCGAAATACATTAGGAAAACAGGTCTCTGACCAATTGTCTGCTCATTTTGGAGATAAGGTTTATAGCACTATTATTCCAAGAAATGTGAGATTAGCCGAGGCTCCCAGCCATGGTAAACCTGCTCTTTTCTATGATAAATCGTCCAAGGGAGCAATGGCATATTTAGATTTAGCCGATGAAATTTTAGAGAGGAATAAACATGGGAAATAAAGGTTTAGGAAGGGGCTTGGATGCCTTATTGAGTAATAATGAAGAAAATAATAACAGTCTAGAGAGTTGCCATATTGATAATCTTAAAACGGGTAAATATCAACCTAGAAGTCATATGAATCAAATAGCGTTAAATGAGCTTGCAGAATCCATCAAGACGCAAGGCATTATGCAGCCTATAGTGGTGCGTGCTGTTGGGGGTAAAAAGTATGAAATTGTTGCAGGTGAAAGAAGATGGCGCGCAGCTAAGTTGGCTAATTTAAGTGAAGTTCCAATTCTGATTAAAGATATTCCTGATGAGTCAGCTTTAGCAATGGCGCTTATCGAAAATATTCAACGAGAAGACCTAAATGCAATAGAAGAGGCGAAAGGGATTCAGCGATTAATCGATGAGTTTGGAATGACCCATGAATCAGCATCGCATATATTAGGAAAATCAAGAACAACTGTGACAAATTTATTAAGATTATTAAATTTGTCTGAGCATGTTCAAAAAGCATTACTTGAAGGAAAAATTGAAATGGGGCATGCAAGAGCAATGCTCTCATTAGCTGCTAGTGAGCAAGTGATGGTTTGTCAAAAAGTAATCAGCAATAGTTTATCAGTAAGAGATGTAGAGACGTTAATTGGTCAACAAATGCCTGCTAAGAGAAAAATAAAAAAACAAAAAACAGCTGATATTGTAAATTTTGAAGAAAATTTATCTGACAAATTGGGGACATCAGTAAAAATCTCACATAAATCTAATGGATCAGGCGTTTTGAAGATTAATTATAGTAATT
>Ga0209710_1000965_pt1 | contig 23392 bp, 24 predicted proteins | sample ArcticOcean_MG_C_5_FD_187436 | JGI IMG/M metagenome (GOLD analysis project Ga0209710, IMG submission 187436) | Marine microbial communities from western Arctic Ocean - ArcticOcean_MG_CB4_138 (SPAdes) (version 2) | ecosystem: Environmental > Aquatic > Marine > Oceanic | place: Arctic Ocean...
TCTAGTTTGTTGGGAGTTATACTAAATCCTGTGATATTATAAGAATCCTTTACTTTTAGATTTTGCTTATCAACAGACATGTAATCAATAGTTCCTTTTACTGCATCATTTATATATAGCATAGGTAATTCAGTATTCCTATTTAAAAAACAAGTATAATCTTTTCCGTTTTTTAAAGATTGGATCATTTCAATAATATAGTCTGTAGTTCCTCCGCCTGGTTTTGTGTCAAAAGAAATAATTCCAGGATATCTTAAAGAACGAATGTCTAAATCAAATTTTTTATTATAATAATTAACTAATCTTTCTCCCGCAAGTTTAGAAATTCCATAAATAGTTTCAGGGTTTAAAATTGAATCTTGAGCTGCAAAACTTAAATTTGATTTTGTTCCAAATACTGCAATTGAACTAGGCCAAAATATTTTTTTAATTCCATTATTAATTGATAAACTAATAATGTTTTGAAAACTTTTCATGTTTATTTCCCATGCCATAAATGGATTTCTTTCTCCGTTTGCTGAGAGGACTGCTACTAAATGGTAAACAACATTAATATTGTGTTTTTTTATTAGAAAATCAATTCTTTTTTCATCCATTGCATCGGCAATTTCAAAATCACAACTTAAATCTTCTAATGGCGATCTAATGTCAGTCGCTAAAACATAAGTATTATTCTTGTTAAAGAACTTAATGAATTCTCGACCTAATTGTCCTAGTGCACCCGTGATAATTATTCTTTCCATCCTTAAATAAAAATTATACTTTTATACAATAAAATTAATTATGTACGAATCTATCAAAAAAAGACTTATTAAGGAGTTAGATGAAGTTAAAATTTCAGGTCGATATAAAAATGAAAGAGTTATTTCTTCAAATCAGAGTTCAGAAATCAATGTTAATAACAAGAAAGTCTTAAACTTTTGTGCAAATAATTATTTAGGTTTGGCTTCAAATAGCGAAGTTATAAAACGTGCTAAAGATACTTTAGATAGTCATGGTTTTGGCATGGCATCTGTTAGGTTTATTTGTGGAACTCAGGATATTCATAAGGAGCTTGAAAGCAAGATATCTGATTTTTTACAAAAAGAAGATACGATTTTGTATGCTGCTGCTTTTGATGCCAATGGAGGTTTATTTGAACCATTGTTCAATGATCAAGATGCTATTATTAGTGATGCTCTAAATCACGCTTCAATTATTGATGGAATTAGATTGTGTAAAGCTAAAAGATTCAGGTACAAGCATAATGATATGCAAGATTTAGAAGTTCAGCTTAAGAATGCTAGAGACTCTAGAAATAAAATTATTGTTACTGATGGTGTTTTTTCTATGGACGGAACTATTGCTCAACTTGATAAGATTTGTGAATTAGCAAAAAAGTATGATGCTTTGGTAATGTCTGATGAATGTCATTCTACTGGATTTGTTGGTCCAAATGGAAGAGGAGTTCCTGAAGAATTAGATGTAATTGATCAGGTTGATATTATAACTGGAACACTCGGGAAAGCACTTGGTGGAGCTTCAGGCGGTTTCACAAGTGGCCCTAAAGAAATAATAGATTTATTAAGACAGAAATCACGTCCTTATTTATTTTCAAACACTTTAGCTCCCTCAATTGTAGGTGCTTCTTTGGGAGTTTTAGAAGTCTTGGAGAAAGATAATTCTCATTTAAAAAAGCTAAAGGAAAACACAAGATATTTTAGAGAAAAGATTTCAAATTTCGGGTTTGATATTAAACCAGGGAATCATCCGATAGTTCCTGTAATGCTTTATGATGATCACCTTGCTCAAGACATGTCATCAGAGTTGTTAAAATTAGGGATATATGTAATTGGCTTTTTCTTTCCTGTAGTTCCTAAGGGTCAAGCTAGAATTAGAGTACAAATTTCAGCCGCTCATTCAATTGATGATATTGATAAAGCTCTAGATGCTTTTTTTAAAATAGGAAAGAAACTAAAAGTGATATAAGGAAAAATTAATCTAAACTCTTTTTTGTGACATAGTATCTCCAACCTATTAACAGCAGTTGAAACTTAGATGCTTTTATCGGATCTATTCTCATTTTAGTTAGACTTGGAAGTAAAACTCTGTTTAGTTTAGCTAATACTCTAAATATATTTTTCATTTAATTAAAAATATAATTCATATGTTATCTTTACAAAAAATAAATATATGGATTTTAATACTATTTCCTTGTTAATTTTTGGTTTAACAGTCTTAGTAATTGGCGGAAATTTATTGTTAAAAGCTGCTGTTTCAATATCACTTAGATTTGGAATACCAAAATTATTAATAGGTATGACAGTAGTTTCGCTAGCTACATCTGCCCCAGAACTTATTGTTAGTATTAAATCAGCCTTGAAGGGATCTCCTGACTTGGCTATTTCAAATGTATTAGGTTCAAATATTGCAAACCTTGGATTAGTTCTTGGGATAACAATAGTATTTTCTCCAATTAATATTTCTAAAAGTATTTATAAAAAAGAGTGGCCTATTATGATGTTTTCTGCAGTTTATTTTTTGATTGTTGTTCTTGATGGTGTTATTAGTAAAACTGAAGGAGGTATTTTAGTATGTTTTTTAGTGATGACTATTTCGGCTTTAATAAAATTACGTGACAAGGATGAAGTTGAGCTGGAGAATGAAAGTGAAGATTCATTTTTGAAATCACTTTTAATATTATTTTTTGGTGGATTGTTTTTATATTTTGGTTCTGAGTGGTTTATAGATGGAGCTATAATGTTAGCTAATTCTTTTGGAATTAGTGAAAGAATTATTGGAATTACTGTGGTTTCTGTTGGCACTAGTATACCTGAGTTAGTAACCTCTTTAGTTGCAGTTCTTAATAAAGAAAAAAGCATATCATTGGGCAACTTATTAGGTTCAAATATATTTAACGTTTTTGCAGTTTTAGGAATTACATCAATTGTAACTCCACTGACAGTAATAGATCAAAATATAATTGATTATGATATTTATATTATGTTGTTTTTTGCAGCAATAATACTTCCTTTAATATTTTTTCCAAAAAAACTTGTTCTTGGAAGAAAAGAAGGGATTATAATATTATTATTTTATACTGTTTATATATATCAATTATTTTTTAGTTAAATTTTTATAAAAAAAAACCCTCAGTTAAGAGGGTTTTTTAATTTTAATTTAAATATTAAACTTTAGCTGACTTAACCGTTTTAACAATTCTACCGGCAATTTTATATGGATCACCATTAGATGCTGGTCTTCTATCTTCTAACCATCCTTTCCAACCTTGTTCAACAGTAATTATAGGAATTCTTATAGATGCACCTCTGTCCGAAATACCATAACTGAAGTCGTTTATTGATGCTGTCTCATGAAGACCTGTTAGCCTTTGTTCGTTGAATTGACCATAAACACTAATATGTTCTTTTACTACAGGTCTAAATGCTTCGCAAACTGCTTCATAAGTTTTTTGAGAACCACAAGTTCTTAATAATGTATTAGAAAAGTTAGCATGCATACCACTTCCGTTCCAATCTCCTTTAATTGGTTTTGGATGATATTCAATATAGTAACCATAGTTTTCAGTTATTCTATCCAAAAGATATCTTGCAATCCATATTTCATCACCAGCTTTTTTAGCTCCTTTTGCAAACAATTGAAATTCCCATTGTCCACTTGCCACTTCTTGATTAATTCCTTCAAAGTTTAATCCAGCCTCAATACATTGATCTGCATGCTCTTCAACTAAGTTACGACCATGTGTGTTCTTACCACCAACAGAACAATAATACATTCCTTGAGGACCAGGGTATCCTCCAACAGGAAATCCTAATGGTAATAATGTATCGCAATCCATTATGAAATATTCTTGTTCAAATCCAAACCAAAAATCATTATCATCATCATCAATGGTAGCTCTAGCATTTGATTCATGAGCAGTACCATCTGCATTTAAAACTTCCGTCATTACTAAATATCCGTTAACTCTGTCAGGATCAGTATAGATTGCAACTGGCTTAAGTAAACAATCTGAAGAACCACCTTCTGCTTGTTTTGTTGATGAACCATCGAATGACCAAATTGGACAATCTTCTAACTTACCACTAAAGTCTTCAATAACTTTAGTTTTACTTCGCATGTTTTGGGTTGGTTTATAACCATCTAACCAAATGTATTCTAATTTAGATTTACTCATTTTAAATTAATATTTAAGGTTTTAATTATTGTTTAAAAATAAAATATATTATTGATTTTAAGGGATTTAACGATTTAAAAGATATTAACAGAACTCATTTTTATTAATACTGTATTTTTTGATAATATTTTTTTTCTTTTTAATAATTATTTGATTAAAAAAATGATTTTTTCATATTTAATTCTAATCATTAATTATAACAAATTAAATTATTTAAACAATTTCATTACTTGTATATTTGTTTTATCATTTATGCAAAATAATAGTTCAGATCGTTATAATTTGAGAGGAGTTTCAGCAGATAAAACTGATGTTCATAATGCTATTAAAAATGTTGATAAAGGTCTTTTTCCAAAAGCATTTTGTAAAATAGTTCCAGATTATCTTTCTAATGATCCTGACTATTGTTTAGTAATGCATGCTGACGGAGCTGGCACTAAGTCTTCCTTAGCTTACATATATTGGAAGGAAACGGGAGATATTTCAGTTTGGAAAGGAATTGCTCAAGATGCTTTGGTAATGAATATAGATGATTTATTATGTGTTGGAGCTGTTGATAATATTATGTTGTCTTCAACAATTGGTAGAAATAAAAATTTGATATCCGGTGAAGTTATTAAAGCAATAATTGAAGGAACTGAAGAATTAATAAAAGAAATGTCGTCATATGGCGTTAATATCAAGTCTACAGGTGGAGAGACAGCTGACGTAGGTGACTTGGTTAGAACAGTTATAGTAGATTCAACTGTTTTAGCAAGAGTTAAAAAATCAAAAATAATTGACAATGCTAATATATCAAGTGGCGATCTTATTGTCGGATTAGAATCTTTTGGAAAAGCAAACTATGAGTCTAGCTACAATGGCGGTATGGGAAGTAATGGTTTGACTTCAGCAAGACATGATGTTTTTAAGAAGGAGTTAGCAAAAAAATATCCCGAAAGTTTTGATCCACTAGTCCCTAAAGAACTTGTTTATTCAGGATCTTTTGATTTACTAGAAAAAATTGATGGTTTAGATTTGGATGCTGGTAAATTAGTACTTTCACCAACTCGAACTTATGCTCCAATTATTAAAGAAATTTTAAATCACTTCGATTCAAATTCTGTTCACGGAATGATTCATTGTAGTGGAGGAGCACAAACTAAAATTCTACATTTTATTGATGATTTACATATAATTAAGGATAATTTATTTACTACACCTCCCTTATTTAAAATTATCAAAAATGAATCCAAAACTGATTGGAAAGAAATGTACAAAGTGTTTAATATGGGTCATAGAATGGAAATATATGTTGATCCAGAAATTGCTCAAAATATCATTGATATTTCTAAATCCTTTGGAGTTGATGCTAAAATTATTGGAAGAGTTGAGTCAAATGACTCAAAAAAACTTAGCATAGTTTCAGAGCATGGTACTTTTGAATACTAAATGAATTCAAAATATTATAAATTTGTAAAAAAAGTTAATTCTTTAATATGCTAGATAAGTTAAATATTGTTCAACAAAGATTTAATGAAGTATCAGATTTAATAATTCAACCTGATATTATCACTGATCAAAAAAGATATATTAAGCTTAACAAAGAATATAAGGAACTAGGTTTAATTATTGAAAAGAAAGTTATTTACGAAAGATTGATTTCTAATAAAAATGAAGCTGAGGAAATTTCAAGAAATGAAAGTGACAAGGAGATGTTAGAAATGGCTAATGATGAATTAAAAGATTTAAAAGAAAAAATCAATATTATTGAGGAGGATATTAAATTCTTGTTAATACCTAAAGATCCAGATGATTCAAAAAATGTTGTAATTGAACTTAGAGCAGGTACAGGCGGAGATGAAGCTAGTATTTTTGCTGGAGATTTGTTTAGAATGTATACTAAGTATTGTGAAGGCAGAAAATGGAATGTGAGTTTAGTTGATACAAGTCCTGGAACCTCTGGTGGTTATAAAGAAATAATTTTCGAAGTTTCTGGAAACGACGATGTATATGGTCTTTTAAAATTTGAGTCCGGAGTTCATAGGGTTCAAAGAGTTCCCCAAACTGAAACCCAGGGAAGAGTCCATACTTCAGCCGCTACAGTTATGGTATTGCCTGAAGCAGAAGAATTTGATGTTCAAATAAACATGAACGATGTAAGGGTAGATTATTTTTGTTCTTCTGGACCAGGTGGGCAATCTGTGAATACAACTTATTCAGCAGTAAGACTTACACATACTCCAACAGGTATAGTTGCTCAATGCCAAGATCAAAAATCACAACATAAAAACAAAGATAAAGCTCTTAAAGTTTTAAGATCTAGATTATATGAGTTAGAACTTAGTAAAAAACTAGAAGCAGATTCTTTAAAAAGAAACTCCATGGTTTCATCTGGAGATCGTTCAGCAAAAATTAGAACTTATAATTATCCTCAAGGTAGAGTTACAGATCACAGAATAGGATTGACCTTATATGATTTACAAAATATAGTTAATGGCGATATACAAAAAATAATTGATGAGTTGAAAATAGTTCGTAATTCCGAATTACTAAAAAATTCTGAAGAAGTCTTTTAAATATTATGAAAGTCAAACACTTAACAGATCAAATAATTTCTAAAAAATCATTTCTATGCTTAGGATTAGATAGTGACATTGATAAAATACCCTCTCATCTTCTAAATGAATCTGATCCTGTTTTTGAATTTAACAAATTACTTATTGATTCGCTTAACAATTTAATTGTTGCTATTAAGATAAATACTGCTTTTTATGAATCAGATGGTTCTAAGGGTTGGAAAACTTTAGAGAAAACTATTGATTATATAAATATTAACTATCCAAACCTTTTTACGATTGCTGATGCAAAAAGAGGTGATATTGGAAATACCTCTGATAAATATGCCAAAGCTTTTTTTAAGCATATGGAGTTTGATTCAATAACTGTCTCTCCCTACATGGGAAACGACTCTATTGAACCCTTTTTAGAGTATAAGAATAAGCATACAATTTTATTAGGGCTCACTTCTAATAATGGAGCAAATGATTTTCAAATTACTAATGATGGAAACGACTTATTTAAAAAAGTATTATTAAAATCAAAAAATTGGAAAAACTCTAATAATCTTATGTACGTGATTGGAGCCACTAAATCTTCTTTTTTAAAAGAAGTTAGAACAATTGTGCCTGACAGTTTTTTATTAATTCCAGGTGTGGGGGCACAAGGAGGTGATTTAGAAGAAACTTTTAAAAACGGAGTTAATAAAAATATAGGTATTCTTGTTAATTCATCAAGGTCGATTATATATGCAGGTAATGATAAAGATTTTCTTGAAAAATCATACATTGAAGCCAAAAGACTTCAAGCAGAAATGAATATTTTATTAGATAATATTAATGATTAACTATTCTATTTATAAAAATCATAATTCTAAAGAATGGGTAACTTTTGTTCATGGGGCAGGAGGGAGTTCATCTATTTGGTTTAGACAGATAAAGGAGTTTAAAAAACATTTTAATGTTATTCTTTTGGACTTAAGAGGGCATGGTAAATCAAAGTACCATTTAAAGAATGTTTTTGAAAAAAAGTATACTTTTAAATCAATATCAAATGATATTATTGAGGTTTTAAATAAAGAAAAAATTTCAAGTTCTCATTTTGTTGGAATTTCATTAGGCACTATTTTAATAAGACAATTGGCGGAGTTTTATCCGAAAATGGTAAAGAGTATGATAATGGCTGGAGCTATAATGAAGCTTAATTTTCGTTCAAGGTTTCTTATAAAGTTAGGTTCTGTTTTTAAGTCAGTTGTTCCTTACATATGGATATATAAGCTTTTTGCTTTTGTAATTATGCCGTATAAAAATCACAAGAAATCAAGATTGCTATTTATTAATGAAGCTAAAAAATTATATCAAAAAGAATTTATGAGATGGTATAAATTAACAGCTGAACTTAATCCTCTTTTAAAACTATTTAGACAAGTTGAGCTCAAAATTCCTACATTATATTTAATGGGGGCTCAGGATTATATGTTTTTAAAATCAATTCAATTAATTACTGAAAAACAAAAATTTTCTAAACTAATAGTAGTTCCTAATTGTGGTCACGTTGTAAATGTTGATAAACCTAATTTTTTTAATAGCTCTAGTATTTCTTTTTTAAAAACTATTGAATAGTTGTTATTCAATACCTGGTTGTTTTAATTTGAAACCTTCTTTTTCTTTTGATTTTTTCACCATTTCTTTAACTTTGCTTAGTAGTAATTTCGAATTATATATAATTCCATCTTTTATGGTATATTTTACTCCTCCAACTCTAACAACCTTATTGTCATCATTTAATTTAATAGCACCTGTTCCATAAAGAACTTTTAAATTTTCTAAAGGGTTTTCCTCAATCACAACAATATCCGCTAGCTTTCCAACTTCAATAGATCCAATCAGATTTTCAGCTCCAAGTGCTTCAGCTCCATTTAATGTTGCAGAGCGTATTATTTCTATTGGATGAAATCCGGCTTCTCTTAAAAGTTCTAATTCTCTTATATATGCAAATCCATAAAGTTGATAAATGAATCCTGAATCAGATCCTGTGGTAACTCTTCCTCCACGATTTTTAAATTCATTAATAAAGGTCATCCATAATTTATAGTTATTTTTCCATTGCACTTCTTGTTCAGTTCCCCAATAATGCCAATATGAGCCGTGAGAAACTTTACTTGGCTCGTAAAATTTCCATAAAGATGGAAGGGTGTAATCCTCATGCCATTCTGCACGTCTAGCCCTGTGCAAATCCCTGCTAGCTTCGTAAATATTAAAAGTAGGATCTAATGTGAAATCAAGTTTTATTAGTTCGTTCATAACATTATTCCAATGTTCACTGTAAGGTTCAGCTGATTGTTGCCATAGTTTACCTGCTTCTTCAAATCTATGTTGTTCATTTTGATAATTATAGTTAGAAGGATAGTTTTGCACAGTTTTATTATTAAATAAAGCTTCTGGCAGTCCATACCAATGTTCCATTGTTGTTAAACCAGCTCTTGCTGAATTTAAAACATTCCATCTAGCAACACTCATTTGAGCATGATGAAAAGCTGACCTTAAACCAAGTTTTTTATTTTCGGAAATTGCTGCTTTTAAAATTTCAGGATTAGATCCAAAAAATTTAATACCATCTGCGCCTTTTTTTGCATTATCTCTAACCCATTTAATAGCATCCTCAGGTGTGTTAATTTCTGACCCACTGCCAAATCCTGTATAGATATAGATTCTTGGTGCTATAATTGAATTATTTTCACTTTTCCTTTTTAAATCCAAGCTAAAGTCAAGTCCTCTTCCACTAGGTTCTCTAATTGTTGTAATTCCGTGAGCCATCCAAAGATTAAAAACATATTCTGGATCAGCTCCTTGAGAAGTTCCTCCAATATGTCCATGCATATCAATAAATCCTGGAAGAACATACATTCCGTTTAAGTTTAATTCGACTCCATTGTCTTGAAGTTTCGGACCATTTCTTCTTTTATCAACACCAGGATATCCTACAACTTGAATTCGAGTTATTATATTTTTTTTAATTTCTATGTCTACAGGACCTATAGGTGGCGCTCCATTTCCATTTATCAATGTTACTCCCCTTAATATAAGTTGCTCAAATGGACCTTGACTTATTTCTTCTTGACCATATGTATAAAAAAACTGCAATGCTATTAAAAAACAACATTGCAGTTTATTAAGTAATTTTATTTTCATGATGATAATTTTTCATGAAAATAGTTATAAATAATTAGTTTATCGAAAAATCACCGTATGCTCTTGTTCCGTGCTCAGCGATATCTAATCCATCTTCTTCTTCTTCTTCTTCAACTCTAAGACCCATTATTGATTTTGTTAAAAGGGTTATGATTGTTGCTCCGATGATACAAAAAGCTCCTGTAATTCCAACACAAGCTAACTGAATCATAAATTGATCAAATCCAGCTAATTCACCGAAAATACCTACAGCTAATGTTCCCCAGATTCCACAAAATAAGTGAACAGGAATAGCTCCAACAGGATCATCAAGTTTACATTTATCTAAAAATGCAACTGAGAATACAACAATTCCACCAGCAATAAGACCAATTAATATTGCTGAACCAGGTAGCATTTGATCGGCTCCTGCAGTGATTCCTACTAGTCCACCTAACACACCGTTCATGAACATTGTTAAATCTAAGTTTTTATATAAAATTCCAGAAATTACTGCGGCACCAATTCCACCTGCAGCAGCAGCAAGACAGGTTGTAACAAGTGTTAGTGAAGTAAGTGCTGGATCAGCTGATAAAACAGAACCTCCATTAAAGCCAAACCATCCTAACCATAATATAAGAACTCCAGCTGCGGATAATGGTAAATTAGATCCAGGTATAGCACGTGGTTTTCCATCAGCATCAAATTTACCTTTTCTAGCACCTAAGAAATAAATTATAACTAAGGCTCCCCAACCACCAACTGAATGAACTAAAGTTGACCCTGCAAAATCATAGAAACCTAAATCTTCTGTGAATGTGCTAAAAAATCCTCCTCCCCATTGCCATGAACCAACAACTGGGTAAATAAATGATACGTATAAGAAAGCAATAAGCATAAAAGAACCGATTTTAATTCTTTCAGCCACTGCTCCTGAAATTATAGTAGCTGCTGTTGCTGCAAACATTCCCTGAAAAAGAAAGTCAGTCCAATAGGTATAACCTCCACCGGCATATGTTAATTGATCATAGTCCACACCAGGATCTAATCCAAAACCTGCAAACCCTAAGACTCCATCAATTATTCCAAAGTCACCTGGATACATAAGGTTAAAACCAAATCCACAATAAACTAATAATCCCATTGTAATTACAAAGAAATTTTTAAATAATATATTAATTGTATTTTTTTGTCTTGTAAGACCAATTTCAAGAAACGAAAATCCAAGATGCATAAAAAATACTAATGCTGTACAGATCATCATCCATACGTTGTTTGTTGTTAATAATTCCATAATAATTTTAGTTTAATGATGTTTTACCAGTTTCTTTTGTTCTGATTCTGTATGCTTCTTCAGCAGGAAAAACGAATATTTTACCGTCTCCTACTTCTCCAGAATATGCAGATTCTAATATTGCATTTATTGTTCTTTCAAGAAATTCTTCAGAAACAACAATTGATAGATATCTTCTTTGAATATCAGCTGTGCTGTAAGTTACTCCTCTGTATACGTGCCCCTCTTTTTCATTTCCAACTCCTGTTACATCCCAATATGTGAAGAAATTAACTTCTACATTATGCAAGGCTTCTTTGACTTTCGAAAATTTTGATTTTCGAATAATTGCTTCAATTTTTTTCATAATAATTTTTTTTATAATTTAATTAAAAACTCATTCCAAATACTAAGAATGCAGATTCAGAGTCAGGATTATAAACAAATGATCCAAACAATGGTAAAGTATAGTCTTCAGTTATTTTGATATCCTTAGAACCACCAAGTGAAATGTTACATAATCCACTTCCACCATTTACATACCAAGCATCTGCTGAGTCGTCACCATATCCAATTGCAACATCAATTGGTCCAGCTGAAAATGCAGCTTCAATATATAATGCTTCAACTTCAGTAAAGTATCCTACCATTAAATTTATTGGTCCAAGTTCTGCTGAACCAGAAATCTCTAAATAATCTCCTTCAAACAGTCCTTCTCCCTGAGCATAAGCACCACCTTCTCCAGGAAATGAATAATTAGTTAATGTTAGTCCAAATTTCCCGAAAGAATAGCTTGCATATAAATCAAGCTCGTTACCACCACCATTGGCGGTTGTTGGGAAACTTCCCCATGCTCCTACTTCAAAATCCCCAGTACTTAATGATACCCAAGGCTGAATGTGAGCTCCTGATCCAAATTGTGTACCTCTCCAAACATAAGAACTAACTACGTCTGCTCCTAAGTCTTGAGACTTTGCTTCATTAAAAGAAAGCATTGTGATAGTTAAAATTAATAAAGATGATAACGATAAAAATTGTTTTTTTAAATTCATGATAATGTTTTTTTGTTATTAAAATTGATTATTTGTTATTAATATTTTACCAAAAATAGCATATTGTAATATTATTCTTATAAAAAAAGTTACAATAGCATTTATTTTTACAAATATGATATTTCAATGATTATAAAATTCTAATAATGATAATTGTGAGTAGTTTATTTTATCAAATTGATCAATTTTTGAAATTGATAAAACCTATTTTACTATTTGTATTCCAATAAAAATTGCAGTGAATCCTGTTATTATTGAAAATAAGGTGTAGAATAAAAATGTACTTATATCTCCAGATTTTATTAAATCAACATTTTCATAAGCGAATGTTGAAAAAGTAGTTAGTCCACCACAGAATCCGGTTGCAAGTAAAATTGTTTGTGGAGAATTCATTTGGTTGTTTTTTATTGCCCAACCCATTATTAAGCCTACTATTAGACATCCTCCAATATTTGATATAAAAGTATTTAATGGTAATCTAGAATTACTGAAAATAGAAATATTAGAAATCAGATATCTAAACATGCTTCCTAATCCTCCTCCAATAAAGACTAATAGTAATTGCTTCATGATACACTAAGTTTTTTTAAAATAACTAGTAATGAAACAAAAAATATAAACCCTATTATTACCCATCTAATCCCAGTGTAGGAGCCTTTTAGTTCTTTTAAATCTTTTCTATAGCTAATTGTAACAATTACCAAAAAAGAAATAAAAAATAAAATCGCAAAAACTAATTGACCAGTGCTGAACATATTTAACTATTTTTAGTAAAAATAATACTAAATATAATATGAAACATCAATTAGAAGCAGTTAAAATCTTTCACGAGTTTTATAATCTTAATTACAAAGAATCTCCTACAACCAATATAGGTACTGATAAAATTAATCTAAGATTTAATTTAATGGCTGAAGAAAATGAAGAATATCTTGAAGCAGCAAAAAACAATGATTTAATTGAGGTCGCTGATGCTTTGGGTGATATGTTATATATTTTATGTGGAACTATCATAGAGCATGGAATGCAAGATAAAATAGAAGAAGTATTTGATGAAATACAAAAAAGTAATTTAAGTAAGTTAGGAGAAAACGGAAAACCAATTTATAGAGAGGATGGAAAAGTTATGAAAGGACCGAATTATTTTAAACCAGATATTTTAAAAATCTTTAATTAGGCTTCTGTTCTCCAACCGTGAGGATCTTCAGAAATATTATATTGAATATCGTTAAGTTTACTCTTTAATAGTATACTCCAGGGACTTTCAATTCTTGGTAATTCGAATTTTTCGTTTTCGTATCCAAAACCAATAATTGGTAATACTACAACTGCTGTTCCACTACCAAATATCTCTTTTAAACTATTGTTTTTTGCTGCTTCAATAATTTCATTAACCTTAATTGGTCTTACTTCAATATTTATTCCTTGATCTTTCGCAATTTGAATTATACTTTTTCTAGTAATTCCATCAAGAATACTGTCACTGGTTGGGGCTGTTATTAATTTATCTCCAATTCTGAAAAACAAATTCATTGTTCCTGCTTCTTCTATATATTCATGATTTGATGAATCAGTCCAAATTATTTGTTGATACCCTTCATTTCTGGCTAGAATTGTTGGGTAAAATTGGGCAGCATAATTACCAGCAGCTTTTGCGTAACCAACACCACCTTTAGCCGCTCTACTAAATGATTTTTCAATTTTAACCCTTACATCTCCAGAATAATATGAATCAGCTGGAGCACATATAATCATGAACTTATATTGGTTTGCTTCTGTTGCGTTAATACTATCTTCACTAGCAAAAATAAATGGTCTTATGTATAGTGAATTACCTAAACCAGGTTTGATCCAAGCGTTATCAAGTTCTATTAATTTTTTTAAACTTTCAAAGAATAATTCTTTTGGAAATTCAGGCATTGCTAGTCTAATCGATGATTTTAATATTCGCTCATAGTTATCTAATGGTCTAAATAACCAGTTTTTGTTTTTATTATCCTTGAAGGCCTTCATTCCTTCAAAACATGCCTGACCGTAATGAAACACTCTTGCAGAAGGACTGATGCTGATTGGTTTGTAAGGACTTATTTGTGCGTTCACCCATTCTCCATCAATGTAATCACAAGAAAACATATGATCTGTAAAAACGGAACCAAAATTTAAATTATCAAAATCTATTTGATCAATTTTAGAGACTTTAATTTTTTCAACTTTCATAAGAATCAATTGTATTTAGTAAAATTACAAATTAACTTTGATCAATTATTAATATTGATATTAAAAATGAAATATTTAATTACTGGTGCTAGTGGACTAATTGGAAAAAAATTAGTTAAAAAATTATTAGATCAAAACGTGGATATAAATGTTTTGACCACTAATAAAAATTTAAAATCGTTGAATAAAAAAATTACCAAATTTTATTGGAACCCAGAACTAAATATAATTGATTCAAAATGTATTGAAGGAGTGAAAATAATTATAAACCTTGCTGGATCTCCAATTGCTCAATTTTGGTCTAAATCTGCAAAAAAATTAATTGTTTTAAGCAGAATTAATTCTGTACGGCTACTAAATCAAATTATATTAGAAAAAAAATCAAAAATAGAACATTTCTTTTGTGCTTCTGCAATTGGGATTTATAAGTCTGATAGTACATATATACATAATGAATTATCTCCTCACATTTCAAATTCTTTTTTAGGTGACACTGTCAAACAATGGGAATTATCATGTAATGAGTTAATTAAACAGAACATAAATGTTACAATATTAAGAATAGGTTTAGTTCTGTCTTTAAATGGTGGACTACTAAAGCCAATTGTACAATCGGTAAAATTTTTTTTAGGCACATGGTTTGGTAAAGGAGAAAATATATATTCCTGGATTCATATAGATGATTTAATTGATTCAATTTTATTTTTGTTAAAGAATAATAAACTAGGTGTATATAACCTTGTTTCTCCAAATCCCATTTCAAGCAAGTTGTTTACATTAGAAATTGGTAAAGTTTTAAATAAAAAAATATTTTTTCCATCGATTCCTGCATTTTTAATTAAATTAATTACTGGTTCTATGTCTGAGTTATTCTTATTTAGTCAAAATGTTTCTTCAAAAAAAATTACATCTGAAGGATTCAAATTTCAATTCAAATCAATTTCTTCCGCTTTAAATAATTTATTAAAATAATTTGATGACATTTTGACAAAATATTTAAAATTGGCAGTACTTTTGCACCCTAATTAAAAAAATTAATAATGAGCAGTTCTAAATCTAAAGCTTCTAAAAAACCTACTCTTAAGTCTCAAATAGAATCACTTGAAGTGTCTGTTAAAGATGAAAAAGATAAATTTTTACGTTTATTTGCTGAGTTTGAGAATTATAAGAAAAGAACTTCAAAAGAACGTCTGGATTTGTATAAAACTGCTTCTCAAGAATTAATGACTGCATTGCTTCCCATTGTTGATGATTTAAATCGTGCCTCTAAAGAATTTGAAAAATCAAAGGAAAAAAGTTTAACAGAGGGAATGTCTTTGATAAAAAATAAATTCTCTGATATTCTTAAATCTCAAGGCTTAATTTTAGTTGAAGTAAATAATGGAGATGACTTTGATGCTGAAATTCATGAGGCTATAACTCAAATTCCTGCTGAGAATGATAAAATGAAAGGTAAAATTATTGACATAATTGAGTCTGGATACAAGCTTGGCGAAAAGATTATTAGATACCCTAAAGTTGTTGTTGGAAACTAATTAAAATAATATGAAAGAAGATTTTTACGAAATTTTAGGTATTAATAAGTCAGCTTCTGAAAGCGAAATCAAAAAAGCATACAGAAAAAAAGCTATTAAATATCATCCAGATAAAAATCCTGGTGATTCTCAAGCTGAAGAAAAATTTAAAAAAGCAGCTGAAGCTTACGAGGTTTTAGGAAATAAAGATAAAAAATCTAAGTATGATCAATTTGGTCATTCTGCTTTTGACGGAAGTGGAGGATTTGGTGGATCAGGTATGAACATGGATGATATCTTCAGTCAATTTGGTGATATATTTGGAAGTTCTTTTGGTGGTGGAGGATTTGGAGGATTTAGTGGTGGAGGATCTAGGGTTCCAAAAGGTAGTAATTTAAGAATTAGAGTTCAACTTGAACTTAGCGAAGTTGTTTTAGGGGTAGAAAAAAAGATTAAGGTTAAAAGAAAAATTAAAGCAGACGGAGTAACTTATAAAAATTGTAATTCTTGTAATGGTTCTGGTCAAGTAACTAGAATCACAAATACAATTTTAGGAAGAATGCAATCATCTTCCACATGTCCAAGTTGTGGAGGTTCTGGTCAAGTTGTTTCAAATAAACCTTCAAATGCTGATTCAAACGGACTAATTTTAAAGGAAGAAACTGTACTAGTTAAAATACCTGCTGGAGTTGAAGATGGTATGCAGTTAAAAGTTTCAGGAAAGGGTAATGACTCAGCTGGAAATGGTATAGCAGGTGATTTAATTGTTTTAATTAGTGAAAAAGAACACGACACTTTAAAAAGAGAAGGTAACAATCTCCATTTTGATTTATACATCAGTATTTCAGAAGCTGTTTTAGGAATTTCAAAAGAAATTGAAACTGTAACAGGCAGTGTTAGAATCAAATTAGAATCAGGAATTCAATCTGGAAAAATACTAAGACTTAGAGGCAAAGGGTTAAGTAGTATTAATTCATATGGAAATGGTGATTTACTTGTTCATGTAAACGTTTGGACTCCAAAAACTTTAAATAAAGAACAAAGAGTATTTTTTGAGCAAATGAAAGAAAATGAAAACTTCGTTCCTTCACCTGAGAAGGGTGAAAAATCTTTTTTTGAAAAGGTTAAAGACATGTTTTCTTAATTTTTACGCTCCTTAACTTTATAATTTTACATCCAATTTTTATATTCAATTTGATTATATTTAAGAAAATATTTTTTCTTATGGATAAGCTTATTGATTTTCTTTACAAAGAATATTTTATAACAGAAAGCATTAAATTTTCTATAGTAACAATTCTTTTTGTTACAATGATTTTTCTTATTACTTATTTTTCATTAAAAATCATTAAAAAAATAGCTACAAAGAAACTTGATGAAGAGAGGAAATTAAAATTTAAATCTGTTTTCTCCTTTTTTAATTACTTTGTTTATGTAGTTATTACTTTAATAACTTTTCAAAATTTTGGTATAAACCTTACTGGGATATTTGCGGCTTCAGCAGCGCTTTTTATTGGAATTGGTTTAGCGCTTCAAACTTTTTTTCAAGATATAATTTCAGGAATTTTAATTCTGGCTGATCAAACTGTACATGTTGGTGATATTATTGAAATTGATGGTAAAGTTGGTAGAGTAGAAAATATTAAGATAAGAACTACACGAGCAGTTACATTTGATAACAAAGTACTGATAATTCCTAACCATAAATATCTGACTTCAACATTATTTAATTGGACAGAAAACGGTACAGTGTTAAGAGGATCTGTTTCAGTTGGAGTTGATTACAATTCAGATGTAGATCAAGTAAAAGAAATATTATTAGACATTGCTGATTCTCATCCACATCTAATGAAAAATCCAACTCCTAATGTGATTTTTAAAAATTTCGGAGATAATTCTTTAGATTTTCAATTAATTTTCACTTATAATAATGGTTTTAGAGTAAATCTTATTGAGAGTGATATAAGATTTTTAGTTTATAAAAAATTCAAACAAAACAATATAAATATACCGTTCCCACAAAGAGTTGTTCACTTACAAAAATAAAATATGTCAAAAATATTAATAATTGAAGACGAGGAAACAATTAGAAGAGTTCTTAAAAAAGTACTAATACAGGAAGATAAGAACTATGAGATTATTGAAGCAATTGATGGAGTTGATGGAGTTTCTAAAATCAATTCTAATAAACTAGATTTGATTTTATGTGATATTAAAATGCCTAAAAAAGATGGGATTGAAGTATTGCGTCATATTTTGAAGGAGTGCCCATCCACACCTACTATAATGATTTCAGGACATGGTGATCTTGAAACAGCTGTTGAATCTATGAGATTAGGTGCTTTTGATTATATATCTAAACCACCAGATCTAAATAGACTATTAAATTCTGTTAGATCAGCTTTATTAAATAATAGTTTTGTAAAAAAAGGAAAGACCAAATCTAATAAGTCAAACGAATACAATATTATAGGTAAATCAGATCTAGTTAAAGAAATTAAAGTAATGATCGATAAAGTAGCCTTGACAAACGCAAAAGTTTTAATACAAGGTCCAAATGGGTCTGGAAAGGAATTAGTTGCCCATCAAATTCATATGAATAGTTTAAGAAATTCTGCTCCTTTTATTGAAGTTAATTGTGCTGCTATTCCCTCTGAATTAATTGAGAGTGAATTATTTGGTCATGTTAAAGGTGCATTTACCTCAGCAGTAAAAGATAAAGCAGGTAAATTTGAAGCTGCAAACGGAGGAACAATTTTTCTTGATGAAATTGGAGACATGAGTATGTCTGCTCAATCTAAGGTTTTAAGAGCCTTACAAGAGCATAAAATTCAAAGAGTTGGAAGCGAAAGAGATTTAGTAGTCGATGTAAGAGTTATTGCAGCAACTAATAAAAAGTTACGTTCTGAAATTGAAAATAATAATTTTAGAGAAGATCTTTTTCATCGTTTAGCAGTAATTGAAATTAACGTTCCTTCTCTCAATGATAGACTGTCAGATATTCCACTTTTAGTTGATCATTTTTTAAAAGATATTTCTAAATATTCAGATCAAAATTTAAAAACGATGGATAAGGATGCAGTTAATAAATTAAAAGAATTTGATTGGTCTGGAAATGTAAGAGAATTAAGAAATGTTGTAGAAAGATTAATTATTCTTTCAGAAAAAAATAAAATAACAATAAATGATGTTATTAAATATTCAAACAAATAATTAAATGAAATTCTCTATTTCCACATACTTATTATTCTTTTCTATTTTTATTTTTTCACAGGATGATGAAACAGTTATCAAAAATATTTTTGATACAACAATGACCACTAGTTCAAGTTATGAATTGTTAGATTTTTTATCAAACGAAATTGGTCATAGGTTGTCAGGTTCTTTAGGTGCAGAAAGAGCAGTTGAATGGGGGAGAAGTGAATTGTCTAAAATAGGATTTGATAAAGTCTGGTTACAAGAAGTAATGGTTCCGAAATGGGTTAGAGGTCCAAAAGAGTTTGCTTTAATAGAAACTCAACCCGGAATTACATTTAATGTGGATGTGTGTGCATTAGGAGGATCAGTAGCAACACCATCCGTAGGTATTAAATCTAATGTAGTTGAAGTTAAAAGTTTTGAAGAATTAAAATTACTTGGAAAAAATGAAGTAGATGGTAAAATAGTTTTTTTCAATAGACCTATGCAACCAAATCTTGTTAGCACATTTCAAGCATATGGTGAAGCTGTAGATCAAAGAGTTAATGGTGCTGCTGAAGCAATTAAATATGGTGCTATTGGAGTTATTGTCAGATCAATGAACTTAAGATTAGATGATAATCCACATACTGGTACAATGAGTTATGGAAATTTACCATCTAGTAAACGAATTCCGGCAGCTGCTATTAGCACTAATGCTGCTGAAAAATTGAGTAAACTTTTAAAAATAAACCCAAATCTTAAATTTCTATTTAGACAACAATGTAAAACTTATAAAGATGTTAAATCATATAATGTTATTGCTGAACTAAAAGGCTCTGAATTCCCAGATGAAATAATATTAGTTGGAGGACATTTAGATTCATGGGATTTAGGTGACGGATCTCATGATGATGGTGCAGGTATTGTACAATCCATGGATATTATAAATATTTTTAATAAAATCAATTACAAACCGAAAAGAACAATTAGAGTTGTTCTTTTTATGAATGAGGAAAATGGTTTAAGAGGAGCGTTAAAGTATGCTGAAATTTCAAATAAAAATAAATTGAATCATATTTTTGCATTAGAGTCTGACGCTGGAGGTTTCACACCAAGAGGATTTTCATTTTCTGCAAATAATAAAAATTTTGAATTAATAAAATCATGGAAATATTTATTTGAACCTTATTTAATTCAATCTTTTGAACTAGGAGGAAGTGGAGCTGACATATCTCCTTTAAATAATGGTAAAAATGTTTTAGCTGGTTTAAGACCTGATTCTCAAAGGTATTTTGATTATCATCATTCATCAATAGATACTTTTGACGCTATCAATAAACGTGAATTGGAACTAGGAGCTTTTTCAATGGCTTCACTAGTATATTTGTTTGATAAATATGGGATTATTAAATAAACTTTATTTTGGAAACACTAATTGATTTAGATAAGTTGTTTTTTATTTTTTTGAATTCTTTAGGTTCAGAATTCTTTGATTCTTTTTGGATGTTTGTTACTGATAAAAAATCTTCAATTCCTCTTTATTTTTTTTTAATTTATTACATATTTAAGAAGCTCTCGAATAATGATTTTCTAAAATATTTAATTTTAATAATCATATTAATTGTATTCACTGATCAATTTAGTGGCTTATTTAAAGATTATTTTGAAAGATTTAGACCTTGTCATGATATATCAATAAATGATAACATGAGAATTGTCAAAGAAGGATGTGGTGGCTTATATGGATTTTTTTCAGCCCATGCTGCAAATTCTTTTGCTCTTGCTACTTTTTTTTATTTTTCTTTTAGAAAAATTTCATCAAATTTCAAATATCTTTTTTTATGGGCAATTATAGTCTCATACAGTAGAATTTATATTGGTGTTCATTTTCCAGGAGATATTATAATTGGTTCATGTTTCGGAATTATTACAGGCTACCTTTTTTCAATTGCATCATTTAAAGTCAAGTTTTAATGTATAGTAGAATAGAATCATATAAAACACTTTTATTAAGAATTTCATTAGCATATGTTTTTTATTTTTTCGCTAGAGTGTTATTCTATTTTTATAATAGTAATATGATTATTATTGAGAGTTTTTACGAGTTTTTTTATTTGTGTTATATAGGTTTAACATTTGATACCTCTGCAATATTATATGCTAATGTTTTATTTATATTAATATCCTTAATTCCTTTCAAAAACTTCACAAGTAAAAAGTTTCAGAAAGGTATGACGATATTGTATTTTTCTACAAATTTAATAGCTTATTCTACAAATTTTTTTGATTTCATTTATTATAGGTTCTCTCAAAGTAGATTGACTACTAGAGTTTTTGATATTTTAGAAAATGAAACAAATAAAATGGCTCTTGCAGGTTCATTTATATATAATTATTGGCATGTTTTTATTTTCTTCTTTCTTTTAATTTATGTTTGGATTTATCTTTATAAAAAAATAAAAATCAAGACTGTTCATGCTGATTATAATTTCAAGTTTTATCTTTTTTCTAGTTTATCTTCTCTTTTTATAATTTTTATTTGTGTTATTGGAGTTAGAGGTGGTATTGGGAACGCTACACGTCCTATAAACATGGTTGATGCTCACAGGTTTGTTAAAAAAGGTATTCATGCCGATTTTGTATTAAATTCTCCATTTAGTTTTATTAGAACTTTTAATAAGAATTTTTTTAAAAAGAAAAACTTTATGGATTCTCCAAAAGTAAATAAAGTTTTAAGTCCTATAAAAATGGTTAATGATACTATCTTTTCACAACCTAATGTAATGATACTTGTAATGGAAAGCTTTGGACGTGAATACATAGGTGCGTTTAATAAAAATAGAAATATCAAAGACTATATAAGCTACACTCCTTTTCTAGATTCTCTTTCTAATAATAGTTTGATTTTCACTAATGCTTATGCTAATGGTCGTCAGTCAATTGAAGCATTACCGTCAATCTTAGCAAGTGTACCATCATTTAAAATACCATTTACTTCTTCTCCTTACGCTAACCAAGAAATACAATCATTAGTTTCTGTTTTTAATAAAAAAGGATATTCAACCTCTTTTTTTCATGGAGCTCCTAATGGATCAATGGGTTTTTTGGGTTTATCCAATATTTTAGGATTTGATAATTATTTTGGAAAAAATGAGTTTAATGATAATTCATTATATGATGGTTTTTGGGGGATTTGGGATGAACCGTTCTTACAATATGTTAACAACACAACTACTAAACTAAAAGAACCGTTTTTTTCTACATTTTTTAGTTTGTCATCACATGAGCCATTTTATGTCCCTAATGAATATGAAGGAGTTTTTCCTTTGGGTGATGTTCAAATGCATCAAGTTATAGGTTATTCTGATAATGCATTAAGAAAGTTTTTTGAATCAGCTAAAAAAGAACCTTGGTTTGATAATACTATATTTATCATCACAGCTGATCATACTAATCAGTTTTGGTATCCTTATTATGCTGCTCCAGTAAATAGATTTGCAATTCCTATTCTATTTTACCATCCAAACAACTCATTTAAGGGTGAAAACAATGTTTTAATGCAACAAATGGATATATTCCCTTCAATTGTTGATTTAGTGGGTAACAAGGAGCACATAAATTCGTGGGGAAGGAGTGTTTTTTCAAACTCAGGTCAACCATTTTCAATAAATTACTCAGGAACTGTATATCATTTCACTATGGATAATTATACATTGGTATTTGATGGTAATGAAGTTATTGGAGTTTATGATATTGAAGACTACTGGTTAGAAAATAATATTATAAATGATACAAATATTGATTTTTCTAAAGAGGAAATCTATCTAAAAGCTTTTATTCAGGATTATATGGACAGAATTATAGATAGAAAATTAAATTATTTTAAAAGTTCTGAATAATCAATTTTGAATTTATTTATTCTTGGAGCTGAAACATTTAATATGTATGGATTATAAGGGTTTTTTTTCTTGTAATCTTGATGATACTTTTCAGCTAAATAAAATTCTTTAAATTTTTTTACTTCTGTAGTTATTTTATAATAAGATTTATTAGATAATAATTCTTTTATAGTTTTCTCAATAACTTCTTTTTCAATTGAACTTTCATAAAATGCAATAGATCTATATTGAGTTCCTCTGTCAGGTCCTTGTTGGTTTAAAGTTGTAGGATCATGAGAACCAAAAAAAACATTAACTAAAGTTTTAAATGTTATTTCATTGGGGTTATAAATTACTTCAATTGCCTCAGCATGTCCAGTTTTGCCTGTCATG
>Ga0209710_1000966_pt1 | contig 23378 bp, 24 predicted proteins | sample ArcticOcean_MG_C_5_FD_187436 | JGI IMG/M metagenome (GOLD analysis project Ga0209710, IMG submission 187436) | Marine microbial communities from western Arctic Ocean - ArcticOcean_MG_CB4_138 (SPAdes) (version 2) | ecosystem: Environmental > Aquatic > Marine > Oceanic | place: Arctic Ocean...
TTGTTAACTCTGTTAAACCATTTTCATTAGTATCAACAACAATTAATTCAGAGGGATGATACCTAAGTGCTGCCTTAATATAAGAAGACCCTATGGTTCCAGCTCCTCCAATTACTAGAATTGATTTTCCTTTAATCTCTTTTAATAGTTTTTCTTTGTTGTTTATCAAATCATTTTCAAAAAAGCTGTTATCTCTTCTGGTTACATAAGTCTTAATAAACTCGGAAATATTTGGTAACATCATTACTTATAAAATTTTTTAATTTCTGAAATCACCTTATGTTGATCTTCAATTGTTAAATTAGAAGAAGAAGGAATACTTATACACTCTTTGAAAATTTTATTTGAAATATCATTTTCATTGATATACATTAAATCTCTGTACATTGGAAGATTATTCATAGGCGTCCAGAATGGTCTACACTGAATTTTATTATTATTTAAATGGTTTAATAATTCTCTCATTTTTTTTGTTCTAAAAGTGAATAACCAGCAATTAGGATCTGAGTTAGGATCATTTCCCTGAAATTTAATATCTCCTATTCCGTCTAATTCACTTCTATAAAGCGTATCAATTTCTTTTTTTCTTTTTAAAATACTTTCGAAATTTTCCATTTGTGCAACTCCTATAGCAGCCAGTACGTTTACTAAGCGGTAATTATAGCCTACTTCGTCATGAAAATAATCTAAAGGATCTGTTTTAGCAGTTGTTGTAATGTGTTTTGCCCTGTTGGCAATTTCTTTATCGTTAGTTAGAATCATACCGCCACCACCAGTAGATATTATTTTATTTCCATTAAAACTTAAAACACCAGTTAAACCGTAGGTTCCTGCATGCCTTCCATTCTTAAAACTTCCAAGTGCTTCTGTACTGTCTTCAATTAAAGTAATACCATAAGTAGCACTGATTTCTACTAATTTATCAACATCGATAAATCCTCCTAAAACGTAAACTGGCATGATTGCTCCAATTTTTTTGCCTGAATTATTATCTGTGGTTATGGGTTTACCATTTACAACTTTGGTTGTCGTATTATTTTCTAACCATTTTTGAAGTAAGACAACATCTATTTGCCACGAACTCTCACACACATCTATTAGAGCAATCTCTGCACCTGAATATGAAATAGCATTTAATGTAGCTACAAAGGTTAAGTTTGGGGCTATTACAATATCATTTGAAGAAACTCCTGCAAGGTTTAAAGAAACTTGTAAACCAGCTGTTCCATTCATACATGCAATTGCATATTTTACTCCTGTAAAACTTTGGATAGCCTGCTCAAATTTAGTAACATATGCTCCAGCTGAAGAAATCCATCCTGTATCTAGACAATCTTTCACATATTGCCATTCATTTCCGTCTATATTTGGTACTGATAATGGTATCATATTATATTTGTTTAGCAGGATTACCTACGAATATCATATTAGAATTTACATCTTTTAAAACTACAGCTCCAGCTCCAATAATTACGTTGTCACCAACTTTTACACCTTGCTTAATTACAGCATTTGCTCCTATCATACATCCACTTCCAATAGAAACATTTCCAGCTAAAACAGCTCCAGGAGCAATATGACTAAATTTACCGATAGAACAATCATGCTCAATAATTGCCCCAGTATTAATAATACAACCTACACCTATTTTGACTTGTGGATTTATAATAACACCAGCACTTATGAAGGTTTGTTCTTCTATCAAAGAAGATGTTGAAATTGTAGTATTCGAATGTATCAGAGACGTATTTAGGGAAATATTATTTGACCTCAATTTTTCATAGATTTTTCTTCGAATACTATTATCTCCTAGAGCTAAAAATACTTTATTGTTTGAATCAATAATATCCTCATGACCTAAATATTTTAAGTTATATGGATTGCTAACTTTCTCTAAAACATCATGATAACCAACAATTGAAAACCCTTGCTTAATTGCAACTTCAACACAACCATATGAATGACCTGAATAACCAATTATTACTAAATTTTTATTTTTCATTTATTGATTTTATAATTAATTCGTATGATTTTTCTACTTTAAATTCTCTTTGTAAAAAAAGCCAAGCATTCTCTTTCATTATATTTGATTCTAAAATAATGGACATTGTTTTATTAATTGCATTTTGCATTCTTTGAGAATCACCAGAAATTACTGAAAAACCACAATTATTTCTCTCAATATCTAAGCCGACATCAGTATTAGGGTCTGTTGCAGCAATAATAGGCATTTTCATTTCCAAATAAGAAAGTAATCTAGATGGATAGTTAGGAATTGTGAAATTTCTGTTTAAAAAAATTAAGCCGACATCACAAGCTGCTAATAACTTATCGTAATCATTCTTGGGTAGACCAGCTATCAATAATGCGTTTTGAGGTTGAAATTTTTCAAACCATTTTTGAATACGTGTAAACTCTGTACCTGAGCCAATAATCAGAAAATAAACATCCAATCTTTTGGTCTCTTGTATTGTTTTTAATAAAAAATCTAATCCCTGTGGCTTCCCAAGATTACCACCATAAATAAATATTTTCTTTTTTAGAGGAATTGAATATTTCAATTTAATATTTTCTTTTTCAGAACTATAATAGTTAATAAACTTAGGACTAATTGTATTAGGATTAATTTCTATCTTTTTAAAATCTAAATATGAGTTGTGCTTTTTCAAATACTCAAGATTAGCTTCAGATAAACATCCGATTTTATCTGACAATTGATAGAGCTTTTTTTCTTTATTTAAAAAATATTCATGAATTATACCGTTTTTTTTAAGCATTTTCATATCCACTGCATTTTGAGGAAAAATATCCTTAAGTAATAAATAAGAATACGCTCCATCCCTTTTTTTAACATAATTAATCACTTTTGAAAAAGTAATTGGAGGGGTTGAATATAAGACTAAATCAAATTTAGTAGTTTTAAAATACTTTTTTATCGCAAATAGATATTGATATTCAATAGATAAAGTTGCCAGTCCTTTCTCTAATAAGTTTGTTTTTTGAATATTAAAAGTTTTGACTTTTAATAAATGTAATTGTTTATTTATTAAGAATTCAGTGTTTTTTCTTTCTCTTCTTTCATTAGGACTAACAATATGAATTGTGTTTCCCTCTTCTTGAAATTTTCTCAGAAGATCTGTGTAAATACCTCTTTCTGATAAAGAATTTATTTTATAAAGTGTTAAAAATAAAATATTCATTTTTCCCCAATATTTTAAATTATTTAAGATCAGATAAATATTGTTTATAGCTTATTTTATCTTTTAAAATAGCATTAAACATTTCATGAATCATCTCCTCATAAGTTGGAATTACAAAATTTAATTCGTTTCTAGTATCAATAAAACTTTTATTACACTCCTTTTCATTAAATGGATGTATTAAAATATCCTTTTTTGTATGTTTTTTAATCAATTTTAGAAGCGTGAACTTGTCTATACTTTTATTATTAGTCACATGATATAATCCTGTAGATTTATTTTCTATTGCCCATTCAACAACTTTTGCTAAAACTAAAGTTGTTACTCCGGACCAAATTGCTTTTGTATAACCTTTAATTTCTCCAGACTGTGACATGAACCAATGAAATAACTCCTCACCATTTGTTTTAAGTTCTGGTCCAATAACTGATGTTCTCAATGTTAAATGTTTTTCATTTATTATTTCCCCAAGACCTTTAGTCTTAGCATATGTATCTTTACCATCTTTAAAATCTTTCTCTATGTATGGCATCTCTTTTTCTCCTGAAAAAACACAATCAGTTGATATATGAATTAGTTTACTATTTAATTCATCTGATAGTTTCATAAGCATATGAGGCATATATGCATTAATATAGATGGCATTCACTGGATTTTTATTTGCTCCTTTAATCAAGATTCCAATACAATTTACAATAATGTCAGGTGAAATAGATTTGATGTTATTTACAAATTCATCATGATTTCTTACATCACATAAAATGGTTTGATCATTTAACTTTTTCCTGTATGAAATATTAAATAATTGATATTTATTATTATCATCTAAATAATTATATACTTGATGCCCTATTAAACCTGTTGACCCTAAAACTAATACCTTTAACTTCATTTATATTTCTTTATGCCAAACTGTTCTATTAATATAGTCTGTGTAGGATAAGATAATTCTTAATATTTTTTTTGAAACATTATCTGCTTCATAATCCTTAACAGGCTTAATAGATCTACTATCTTCTTTATTATGAGTCGTTGCAACTTCAACAGCCTCTAAAACTCTATTTTTATTTAAACCAGACATTATTACTGTAGTTTCATCCATTCCTTCTGGTCTTTCATGGGCTTGTCTAATAGTTACAGCTGGTAAATTCAATATAGAACCTTCTTCAGCTATAGTCCCACTGTCAGAAATCACACAAAATGCATTCATTTGCAGATTATTATACTCATGAAAACCATAAGGTTTAGAAAAACGTATTAATGGGTTTTTATCTTCGTATCCAATTTCTTGCAGTTTGTTTCTAGTTCTTGGGTGAGTAGAAATAATAATTGGCATCTTATATTTCACTGTAAGTTCATTAATAGATTCCAAGAGATCATTAAAATTCTTAGGAGAATCAACATTTTCTTCTCTATGAATACTCATTACAATATATCCTTTAACTGTTAAATTCTCCTTCTGCAAAATATTACTAGAAAGAATTTTCTCCATATTAGCCTTTAATACTTCAGTCATTGGAGACCCTGTTTTAATTACAGTTTCAGGCTTTATTCCTTCTGCGATCAAGTAATCTCTAGCTTGTTCTGAAAGAGGTAAATTAATATCACTTAAATGATCTACAATTTTTCTGTTTATTTCCTCTGGAACTCTCTGATCAAAACATCTATTACCAGCTTCCATATGAAAAATTGGTATTTTTCTTTTCTTTGCTGGAATTACACTCAAACAACTGTTTGTGTCTCCATAAATTAATAAAGCATCTGGTTTAATATCTGCTAAAATTTTATCAGCTTTAGCTATTATATCTCCAATTGTTTCAGAAGCTGTTCCTTTTACAGCTTCCAAAAAATAATCAGGTGTTCTTACGTTTAACTGTTCAAAAAACAACTCATTTAATTCATAGTCATAATTTTGCCCTGTATGAACTATAATATGATTGGTGTGTTTGTCAAGCTCTTTCATGACTTCACTTAATTTGATTATTTCAGGTCTTGTACCTACAATAGTCATTACTTTTATTTTATTCATATTATAGTATTTAGTTATTCAAAATAGTCATTATCAAACTTATATTCATCCTTTATTTCTTCAATTCCATAATTTGACATCGCCAATAATTTAGAAGCTGGTTCTTTAGATCTAATACTACTGACAAAACCAGGTGGTACGTGTAATACATTCATTTTATCTGAGTTTAAATTATATTTAATTGATTGTAAACCTTTAGATGGTGTTTCCCAGTTATCGACTTCAATTAAATGAATTTCAAACTCTCCTTGTAACGCGGAAAACCAACGTTGCTCAACTTTATGTCCTTGCCAACCTCTAATAACATTAACACTACTATTTTGAATGATATACATTCGTTTAATTTCTCTTGTATCAAAAGAGTTATTAAAATAAATAGTTCCACGAATGTCAGTAAAAGAGTTTCCCTTAATTATTTTTGGTAGTTCCATAAAACTCATTCTTTACTTTTTTACTGCTTGCTGAACAAAATCTAATTTTAATAATAACTTTTTTATGCCTTCAATGTTTTTTTGTTCTGTATTATGAGAATTATAGTCATCTATACTAGATAACTCTTTTTCTCCTTCAGAAAAATAACTTGAGTAATTCAAACTTCTATTATCAGCCGGAATACGGAAAAAATCTCCCATATCTTGCGCCTTCATCATCTCCTCGCGTGTACACAAAGTTTCGTATAACTTTTCTCCATGTCTAGTTCCGATAATTTTTATATTATTATTTAAACCTAACATTTCTTTTAAGGACTGAGCTAAATCTCCAATATTACTTGCTGGTGCTTTATTAACAAATAAGTCGCCAGGATTACCATTCTCAAAAGCAAATAGGACCAACTCAACTGCCTCGTCTAAAGACATTAAAAAACGTGTCATGTTTGGATCGGTAATTGTTAAATTTTTTCCTTGTTTTAATTGGTCAATAAACAATGGAATGACAGAACCTCTAGAGCCCATTACATTTCCATAACGAGTTAAACAAACAGTTGTGTCTGTTAAATTTCGCGAAGCTGCTATTGCAACCTTCTCCATTAAAGCTTTTGAGATTCCCATTGCATTAATTGGATAAGCAGCTTTATCTGTACTCAAACAAATAACTTTTTTAACTTTATTAACTCCAGCTGCATCAATTACATTCTGTGTACCAAAAACATTTGTTTTAGTTGCTTCAATTGGGAAAAACTCACAAGATGGTACTTGTTTTAAAGCTGCAGCATGAAAAACATAATCTACTCCTCGCATGGCATTTTCAATGCTCCTATAATCTCGTACATCACCAATATAAAATTTTAATTTTACACTGCTTAATCGAATACGCATATCATCTTGTTTCTTTTCATCTCGTGAGAAAATTCTTATTTCTTTAAAATGATCAGTATCTATAAAACGGTTTAATACAGCATTTCCAAAAGAACCAGTTCCACCAGTAATTAGTAAAGTTTTATTTTTAATTTTCATAAAATTTATTATTAATTTTCTTTATATAATTAAATGTATTACTTGAGCAATCTTTCCAAGTATAAGTATTTGCTTTCTTATAGGCTTTATTTGCTATAAATTCTCGTGTCTTAGGTTCTAAAATTATTTTTTTTAAACAGTAATAAATACTATCAATATCTAATGGATTAAAGTACAAACCACCCTCAGACAATACTTCCGGCATTGGCCCCATATTTGAAGAGGCTATAGGCAAACCAGAGGTCATCGCTTCAATTAATATATTAGGCAGATTCTCACAGCTAGAGGCAAATACAAAAGCATCAGCACTTATGTAATGATTTGATAATTCATTATTCGAAACACTACCTATATAATTTATAACATTATTTTTATTTCGGTCGCTTTTAATTATTTTATTTAAACGCTCAATACTCTCAGGCGAACTAGGACCAATTAGTTCTAAACATACTGGATAACCAGCCTCCTTTAGTTTAAGAATTGCCTCGGCTACAATCCACTGGTGTTTGTATGCGTTAACAACTGAAACATATAAGAATTTATATGGCTTATTTAAAGAATAATCATTGATTTTAAGTTGTTTCCTTGGTTTACATGAAAAGCTTTCATCAATACCATGAGGAATAATTACACTGTTAAACATTAATTTTCTAATTCTTTTTGAAACAATTTTTTTGGCATATTCTGTTAAAAAAATCATACCATTAGCTCTCTTGTATGAAAAAACTTGTGTAAAAAATAGTGATATAAATCTAATTCTAACTTTCCATTTTTTAAATCTAAAAGCTTCATTAAACTCAAATGGAAGCATATTTCTAGACATAGTAACAAACGGGCTGAAGTTTCCTAGAAAAGTACCACCTGGAGCGAAGACAATACTTGCTTTGTCTTTTGTTTTGACTAATTTAGAGAAAATGAAAATTTGAAAATAAAATGACCAAATAAATGACTTATTTAAAAGTTTATGAGATTTTTTAACCAACCAAGTTTTTTCTGGAAGATTATCTAATGTCTTTTGGTTTGAATAAACTATAATTTTATTAAATCCATATTTAATATCATAGTATTTAAGTATACCTATTAAATGCGTTAGTCCCCCACCAGACCTTATATTTGAGGCATCAATAACTAATACCATAATTTTATTTTTATTAAATCATTCATTTGTTAATTAAAAAAAGCTGTTATAAATTATAGGTATTGGACCGTATTCAAAACTTCTAAAAAGATTCCACAAAATAAAAGGAGAAAAAAAAATGAAAAATGAACGTCTCTTTTTTTGGCTCATATATCGGTAATTAGATAAAAAAATAATAAGTGGTACTATATAATAAACCTGCAATAGCCTAGTAGTTCCTACTATTAAAAGTGAAGACAATATGTATATAAAAAAAGTCAACAAGAGCAAGGTTAATGATTTGTTTTTAATCAAATATTTAATTAAAAAAAAGCCAACAATAGTTGTCAATATGAATAAAATAGTCAAAATGTTAAAGTTAGAAAATAAATCATTCTCTAAAAGAAAATTAAATGTTGTGAACTTTGATTTAATTATAAAAAATAAAAATTCGTTATAATTTAAAAATTTAGAACCTATTATGATATTTGAAAAATAATCATTACTTAATAAATACCCAGTAATAAATATAATTAATATTAAAAGTATTTTTTTTATGGAAAAAACAGGAATTACTTTTATATCTAATTTCCTAAAAAAAAATAATAATGGAATTATTGACAACATAGAAAAATGAGTTAGTATTGTTAAAGCCAATAACCACTCTGAAATTTTTTTATTTTTTTCTGAATAATATACAGATGCAAGAAAAAATAATACTGCGATTTTAAAGCGATGGGTCATATGCAATAAAATAAACTCATAGTAGCCGCAGGTAATAATAAAAAGCATTAAAATAAACAATAACTTATTTCGATATGTTTTTAAAATGAAAAATGTTAAAAAGAATAAGAATAAACTATTGATTATATGGAAAACAATGACTGGAGAGTTTGTAAATCGTGAAATAATATAAATTAAATATCCGGATACTGGCTCTGGAGCAGAAATCTCAGTTACAGTAACTCTAAAGGATTCGAAAAATTGAGAAACTCCAAAACTTAACTTTGACATTTCATTCACCCAATTATCATAATAAATGTTAGCCCCCCAAATGTTTAAAGACTTACCGCCATAGTATGAAATAATAAAGTAGAAAGATAGAACCAAAAGATAAATTGGTATAACATTTGAAATCTCATTATTTTTCTTTATTTCATATTTATAAGTTTCCACTAATATGTTATTTTTTATAAATTAAAATTAATTTTTTTGAAACCGTCTTAATTACAAGATCATCATATTTTACAGTATTTTTATCTAAGGTATTTAAATTTTTAATCAAATTCTTTAATTCTATACTATCTAAATTCGGGAATTTTGATTCTATCTTTTCTCTACCAATAATAAAAGTTTTAAATCTTTTAATTTTAAAAATTACTTTAAAATAACTAATTTTTGAAATCAATTTGAATAAAAAATGTTTATAATTAAATTTATATAATAGACTAGGATTTAAAATATTTTGATACTTGATATCAAATTTATTAAATGATTCTAATATAGAATTAGTCGAGTTTATAGTTGAACTTCTCCAATTGTGGATATAACTTTTAGCCATATTGTCACAGTTAGAATCAGTGTAATCACAAATTTTAGTTTTTATTAAGTAATCAAACAAATCATTATGGCAACTAAAATTTAGTGAAAAATTATTTGCAAAGTTATTGTAAGCATTTTTAAGGTTTTCAGGTCTTAGACCAAAAACTGGCCGACCAATACAATTAGCTTCTATTGCTGTGGTACATCCATCATGAATAACACAATCATGATTTAATATTTGCTGATATAAATCTGTTTTTGCATCGACAACAACATTATTAAACTTAGAGCTTAATTTGGTGTAAAAACTATGATCCTCTGCAGGATGAGGTCGAATAGTTATTTTAAAATTTGAATTATTATCTAACAATTTAACTAGATTTTCAAATTCTTTATAAATTTTATTTTCACTTTTAATAAAATATTTATGTTCAACAATATCCTTTTGTGTTTTTAATACTCCTAATTTTTTTAGGTTCTCAAAATAGTTTTCTGAATTTTTTATGTTCGTTGAAGCAAATCTAGTATTGATAAGAATACGATTTGCTTTCCTATTAGTATTAGTAACTGCATTATCACTTAACAAATTACATATATCAAACTTAGGAGACCCTATGATTATTTGGTTACTATTATTATTAGAAACCCTTGAAATTAATTTTTTTTGTGAATAACCCCACAATAAAACTAAGTCAATATTTTCTAAAATCCATTTTGAGACACGATTATTAATATATGTGTCAGCAGTATAATAAATTAATCCTTCTATATCGAATGCTACTGTTTTCATTTTTCGCTTAATAGCCTTTTTATACCAGTCTACGCTCCAATTTGCATGATCTTTATGAAAATAAATACCGTTTTTTGTTGATTTAAATAGTTTTTCATTTTGCTGTCCTAGTAGAATTTGATAATCTTCATTAGCTGCTAATAAAGCTAAATAAAGTTGAAAATAAAATTCTCTTTTATAAATCTCTATCGGTATAGTTATAAGTTTTTTTTGCATTCTATTTTTTTCTAGAAATTAAATTTATGATTGATATAAAATCTTTTTTTTCAATAAGTTTGAATTTGAAGAAAACGATGATTGTAAATATCAAATAAAAGATTTTTGTAAAAAATTCATAAAAAGAAAAATTATTCAAAAAGATATTTTCATTAATTAATAAATTACCTAATACTCCTACAACTAATAATAATGGAGGAATATAAGCTGATTTTTTATTTTGAACCAATGATATTTTTTTTCTTTCACTTATAACACCTAAAATATAAAATATAAAATATGATATTACTAATGCAATTGATGCTCCTATTACTCCATAAATAGGTATCAAAACAAGATTAAGAAGTATATTTAAAAGTGATGCAATTAGACCAAAAAGCGAAATTCTAAAAAAATTATTATTAAAACTTAAAAATGAATTTGAAATTGTTAATAAACCATTAAAAAATGAAGCTAAAACAAGTATTGGGATTATTTTAATTACTGAATAGTAATTTGAATCAATTAATAATAAAACAATCTCTTTTATAAATAATATAAGTGACAAGGATAATATACTTATTACTACAGTAAAAGATTTAATTAATTTTGTAATAGTTTTGTATGATTTACTATTCATATTCTCATAAAAAATAGGTGCCCATAACTGCTTAAAACCTAATACTAAAAGCATTGGAACACTAGCTAAAGTCGTTCCAACAGTGTATATACCAACATCTTCTAAACTACTCATTTGTTCTAAAAAATATTTCCCAAAAAATGATAAACCCTGATAAGCCCAAAGACCAACAATCAGGGGTAAGCCAAATATCAATTGTTTTTTCATACTCTCAAATGACCAAACACCTTTAGTATATCGTTTAATTGAAATGAAACTAATTATATAAAGGAAAATAGCTGGAACAAACATAGCGAGAACCCTACCCATTGCCCCGAGATCGAATACTACGATTAATACAACAGCAGTAATAAGGCCAAGAACTACTGATAACGCTGTTAAAAAGGCAGTTTTTTCAATTTTATAAAGTAGTGTCATAAGTGTTGACCACATTCTACTTGGCTGTATTAAAAATGCTAATAACAGTGATAAAAACCCGTATGGATAGAAATCAAAGTCTTTAAAAATAAATGAAAAAATTGCTTCTCCCCATATTAAGCCAACAACTAAAGGTAAAATTGGAATAAATACAAAAAACTTATTAGCTGAGCCCACCAGAAACTTTCTTTCATTTTCTGATTCAGTTGCGTGAAATAATCTCATTGTGCCCGACATAATTCCTGGATTATATAATAATGCTAAAAATGTTACGATCATAGATACCATAGAGATAATACCAAACTCTTTTGGAGAAAGATATTCTGTAAATAGCGGCAACAATAATAAACCAACTATTTGTGAACCAGCATTTGCTATACTTACAGCTATGGTTCCTCTAAAAAGGATTTTATTAAAATTTTTCAATCTTGAATTATTAAAAATTACTTCGAACTAACATATAAAGACTCCGCCATGATGAGTAAAGATAAATTCAGATTGAAAATCTTCTTTCTCTTTTTCAAAAACTTTTATTATATCTAGCAAAGCTACAGTATCAAATCTATTATCTGATAAATCATAGACCCCAACTGATTCATAATCTATAGCGTTTTTAGCTGATTCAATATTTTTTTTCATGAATTAAAAGTTTCTTTAGTCTATCCATCTTATGCTTTTATTCGTTTTTTTCAATAAACGACCTCTTTAATGCTGTCCCTTTTTCTATATCTGTTTTGGCTATTTTACCTAAAACTTCACCATAAAACTTTGGGTGCATTCCAAATCCTGGTCTCACAGAACGAACATTATTTTTGGTTAATAGTTCTCCTACTTTAATATCTTCCACAACATATAAAGAGCGGCAAAAATCTCTACCCTTACGTTGTTTTTCGGTTAAGGCATAGTCTACAACACCTATAGCACTTTCAGCTTCTCTAACTGCTTTTACCATTATTGAAAATTCAGCTTCATCCATAGAAAATGAAGCATCAGCGCCACCAATATCACGATTTAGAATAAAATGTTTCTCAATAATTTTTGCTCCCATGGCCGTTGCTACAATAGGGACTATATTTCCCAAAGTGTGATCAGATAACCCGCTGATAACGCCATAGCGCTCGGCTAAATCCTTAACCATACACATATTTGCTTCTTCAATTGGCGCAGGATAACTAGAGGTGCATTTTAATAAAGCAATGTCGTTGTTACCCATTCTCTTACAAGCGTCTAAGGCCAATTCTATATCTTCTTTTTCTGCAATACCAGTAGAAATAATAACCGGCTTTCCTTTAGAAGCTATTAATTCAATTAAAGGGATGTCAGTAATTTCAAATGATGCTATTTTATATGCAGGAACATTTAATGTTTCCAAAAACTCAACAGATGTCGGATCAAATGGGGATGAAAAACAAATAAGACCTTCTTCTTTTGCTACTTCCATAAGCTCTTTATGCCATTCCCATGGTAAATGTGTCGATTTATATAAGTCATGTAAATACTGGCCGTCCCACAAAGTCCCTTGATTGATTTTAAAATCTTCTTTATTGGAGTCAAGAGTTATGGTGTTGGCGGTAAATGTTTGCAGTTTAATACAATTAGCTCCAGCACGTTTTGCTGCTCTAACTGTTTCAATAGCTGTTTTTATACTACCATTATGATTTGCAGATAGCTCTGCAATAATAAATACTGGAGAGTTTTGATTAATTGTAAAGTTTGCTATTTTCATATAATTTTTTATTTAATATACTCCTCAAAACCTTTATAAAACTTCCTACCAATAACATTTGATTGATTATCGGACAAGCTATACCCCAATAAATCTTCAATAGACCATAATAAATCTTCAAAACCGAATAGATGTCTAAAAAGAACAGTACTTGAGAATCTTGGATTGATTTCAAATACCTTTGGTCTGTTTTCTTTTATTCTTAACTGGACATTAATACTTCCTACTAAATCCAACTTCACTGCTATTTTTTCTAATAGGTTCGTAATATTAATATTTTCAATCACTTCTCCATAACCACTATAACCACTTGTTAATTCTCTTTTAAAAATTTGAGTTCTTATTTCTTTTGAACTACTTCTAAAAACACCACAAGTAAACTCACCCTTCTCATCACTTATAAATTCCTGAACGACATAATCATCTATATTATTTTTGGTGTAAAATAAAAACTCTTCTATTGAATTAATCTTATGAATATCTTTGCTCCCTGATCCTGTCTTAGATTTTAAAATAACTGGGAAATTATCGATCCTTTTTAATGATTTTGCTAAAAATGTTTCTGGAAAAGGTAAGTTTTCTCTTTTTAAAAATTCGGCTGTTTTAAACTTATCAAAACCAATTTCTAAGGCCAATGCTGAAGCTGTAATCATTTTTGCCTTACCAATTGTCTTTAATATGTTTTGTTCAGAAAAAAACCTCAATTCTGGCTCTGCAATTGGGATAATCAAATCAATATCATGCTTATCTATAAATAACTCTAATCTTTGTAGATAATCTGGATGTGTAAAAGGAACACCAATCGAAAAATTAGGGTATATAAATTGTGCAGCATTTTTATTTGAAATGTCAATTCCAAATAAATTTTTAGTGTACTTCGATTTTAATAATATTTTTCCAATGCTCTGTCCAATATCTCCTCCACAGCCTGTAACTAATATATTGAATGCTTTATTCATAGATAATAAATCATTTTCTTTTTAAAACTTTTGTTAAATATTGAATTTCAGGGTCTTTTTCTGAAACCTCCTTCACTAAATTTTTAGTGCTATAATCAGTACTGAAAAATTGAAAACAGCTATTATCTGTATTGATAATACACCATGATGCCTTGCCTCCAGCTTGTCTAGATTGACCTACTGAGCCAGGGTTTATTAAAATACTATTTTCATTTCTAATTGCAAAAGAATAATGGGAATGTCCAATTAAAACAAAATCAAAACCTATAATATCACATTTATTAATGATCTCCTTTTCACAATCTGGATATATATAAAAATCATTTGACCATGGGCTTCCATGACACATTAATAGAGAGATCTGACCAAATTGTAACGTTTTGGTTTCAGGTAAATCACTCAAAAAATTCAATTGTTCCTGAGTTAACTTATTAATAGCTTCCTGATGCCCACTTCCATACTTTAATCTAATCGTTTCACTTAATGAAGAATCCGCGATTAAGTCCTCTAGTATTTTTTCATGATTTCCTTTGATAATATCAAAACTCCATTGAGAAAGTAACTCCATTATTTTATCTGGATGATAATAATATCCAACGATATCACCAAGAATCAATAAATGTGTTACATTTTCATTTTCAGCCTTCTCTAAAACCGCGACCAAAGCATCAAAATTACCGTGAATATCTGAAATAACAGCTACTTTCATCTTATAGTATTTAATATTTCTAAAGCTACATCTTTAGGTGATTTTAATTTTTCTTCTTTTTTTAGGTTTTGAAAATTCAAAACATCAGGAAAATCGGATTCCCTAATACATCTCTGCATTTTAGTATCCATAACCCCTGGGTCGATATTGAAAAAAAGATGTTGTTTATATTCACTTTCAGCAACCCTAAAAAACATTTGTATAAATGCTTTTGATGAACAATATAAAGACCAATTACTAATAGCTCTATTCGCTGCACCAGAAGTTATATTGACAAATGATAATTTGAAGTTGTTAAAATGAAGGAGTACGTATTTAGTAATTAATATTGTCGACTTAATATTGACTAAAATAGTTTGATCTAATGCATCAATACTAATATCTTCAATCTTTAAAATTGGTTCAATTATACTTGCATTATTGATAAAACAAACCTCTTTACCTTTAACAATATTTTTGATAATATTTAATTTTTTGTCGAGAATATTATCAGTTAAATCCGCTTCTAAAAAATAAAAATTTTCTAATGAATAATTTTGTTGCTTTTCAGTAATACTTCTAGATATTGAAATCACAAAACAATCTTTTCTCTTCATTAAAACATCGACAAAAGCCTCCCCTAGTCCTCTATTTGCTCCTGTTATTATAAATGTTTTAATTTTCATTTTTAAAACTTGTTAGGATGATAAAACTTCGTATGAATAATTACATCTTTGTATTCTCCATTAAACCAAAAATGCTCTTTCAATGTTGCTTCTTTAACAAAACCAGCTACTTCAATTGTATCGTATAAATGAGGCCTGAGATCAAAAGCAAAAGTAGATATTTTGTGAAATTTTAATTCATTAAATGCAACTTGCTCAATTAAATTCAAAAACATTTTCCAATAAGATGTGAAATTTTCTTTTTCCAATTTGGTATTCATAACAAAAGATATTTCAGCATTTTTATCAACCCAATTAATGTGTACTAATCCTCCGTAACCTATACATTCTTCGCCTTGTAAGTATGAAAACAGAATTTGATTAGGTTGTTCTTGGTCAAATAATTTATTTACAACAGTATTAAAATATTTATCTTGATCTTCCTTGGTTAAGGGTTTATTTTGTCGAAGATGATATACTTGTTCGTTACGCCATTTCATAATATTGTAACGATCCTCTAAGCGGATAGGTACAATAGAGTATTCGCGTAGTAAAAAGACTTGTTTTTTTAATGTTGTATATTTTTTTTCCAAAATATTTCTTCAATGATTATTAAGCTGATCGTAAAATATATCTAATTAAAAGCAATGTTTTATCCTCACGCTTTATTTGAATTAATTAGGTAATTTAGGATGAAGTAAGAAAAATAGTTAAATCTCTACCTAGTCCTAATTGGGCTAAATTTTTATAAAATGAATTTACAACTTCAAATGCACCTTTTGAAATAAAGTTTTCCATTTCTACTCTTGCCTTATGTGCATCTTTACCTAGTTTTGGATTGTTAACATAATTTGATCCTGAATGAAGTAGGAAAAAATCAATTGGAAAGTCTGCAACAAGTTCATACCAATCATATCCTGTATGGCTTGCTATATTAATTAAACTTTCATAGGCGAAATATGAAATGTGATCAGGATAGACAATCCATGAATTTCTATTAACATAGTTTTTATTTAACAATAACGCTTGATAAGAAGAGCCATCATTTGGAACTGTAATCACTAAAGTACCATTAGTGTTTAATAATAATTTTAATCTTTTAAGCAGATGAATAGGGTCGATTACATGCTCCAATATATTTCCCATCCATATAACATCAAATTTTTCTAAATTTTCTATTTTTATTTCTATAATTGAAAATATATCTCCTTTCTCAAAAAACTTCAATAAATCGGGATTAAATGACGTAATTCCATATTCTGAAAAATCAATTCCATCAATAGCCCATTTTTTATCAAAGTAATGACGCATTACAAATCCTTCTCCGCAACCGACATCTAATAACTTTCCGTTTTTAACACTATTGTGTTTATTTATTGCAAAAACTTTTTGTGAGATTTTAGTTTTTATATAATTTAATTCTTCCTCTGAGTAATCTGACTGGTAAGTACTACTCTTAGAGTCCTGATAATATAATTTTGAATAATATTCATTTAATTCAGATACACTAGGTATTGGATCTATTTGTAAAAACCCTAATTCATGTTTTATTAATTTATAATTCATTTTTTTAAAGTTTTATTTAAATTAATTGTGGCAACTTTTTCAAAAGTTAGTTATACAATATTTTTAGTTCAGTCTTTTAAAACCAGAATGACAGACAGGTCCTTCTAATAGGTCGTAAATATTCAATATTTTAGATTCACACTTATAGATTGTATTATAAATATCATTTAATGCATCAAAATACATTTCCAAATGTGTATCATTATGTTTTGTACAGGCATAAAAATTAGTACTCGCTAAAAAGCCTTTCTTAAGCATTTCTTGAGTGATAAAAGTTTTATATTCCGAAGCATTATCACTATTAAACCCATATGTGGTCATCGCTGAAATACCAGAAACAGTGATATCCAGATTATTGGCTTCTGCTAATTTCAACCATCCATTTTGCATTTTACTTCCCATGTTTGTAATTTTCTCCCAAGATTTCTCTCGTTCCATTACCTTTAATGTTGCTAAAGCGGCGGTTGGACCGATACGTTCTGTCCAGAAAGTGCTGCTAATAAATGTATTTTGAGCTGCTTCCATAACTGATTTTTTCCCGACAACTGCAGTCAAAGCATAACCATTTCCAATTGTTTTTCCAAACATAACCATATCTGGTTCTACACTAAATTTCTTAAATATTCCACCATAAGTTTCTCTAAAACCAGAAGAGCATTCATCAAAAATAAGTACAATGTTTTTTTGAGTAGCTAAGTCTCTAACCTTTTGAAGGAAATTGTCTTCAGGGCCAAAATTCCGCATGACTTCCATTTTAATGACCCCTATATTATTTTTTTTAACAATATCAAGCAGTTCTTCATAATTATTATAGTGAAACGGAAATACTGAATTCTTTAAATTCCTAGGAACACCTTTAGGGCTTAATCCTGGTATTAAATGTGCTTTCAAGTCATCTCCACCGTTATGGTTTGCAGATAAATACCAATCGTGCCATCCATGATAACCACAAATTGCTACATTATCTTTACCAGAGGCTGCGCGTGCAATTCTAATTGCAATAGAATTGGCTTCTCCACCACTTCTAGCAAATCTAACCATGTCTGCCCATGGATTAATTTCGATTAATTTTTCAGCCAAATAAACTTCCTCTGGACAGTTTAAGGTACTCATATTACCCTTCTTAACGGTTTCCATTACCGCAGCATCTACCTCATCATTTCCATAGCCAAGTGAATTTGTACCAATGCCCATTATGGACATATCCAATAGTTCTTTACCGTCTAAATCCCAAACTGAACAGCCTTTTGCTTTAGAAAAATATGAAGGCCAATGTTCAGGTAAAAACATTTCTGGTCGTTTTGAAAGAAGCATCGTTCCTCCGGGTATTAGCTGTTTTGCTTTTATATATAATTCTTGCCCTTTTCCCATTATGAATCTTTTTTTAATGATTTTAAAAGTCCTTCATTTCTAATAATGTCATCATTTATTTTTGATAAATTATTAGAAATTATAAAATCTGTATATTCCTGCCATGACATTTTAGTACCTAATTTATGTATTAATATTTTAATAAGTTCAAAATCTTGAACCTCATCTACTGTCATTCTAATTTTTGAATAGTCTGCTACACAAGGATAATTTATTGATGTAAACAAATTATTTCCTTTTCCGTTAGAGTTGTTTCTAATATAAGGAGTTACATGTTCTCGTTCGGAGAGTAATTTAGCATTTTTCCAAGCGGTTTTCAGAGCCGACAATTTAAAAACCTCGACATCTTGCCCATCGGGAAAGTGCTCAATTAAACCATTTGAACCATAATCTACATCTCTTTCTTGCACAAAACGTATAACTTCATCAACCAAAACAGGATCTATCAGAGGACAATCTGAAGTCACTCTAACTATCCAATCAGTATTTTCGCCTTTAACGCATTGATAAAATCGATCTAGAACATCCAACTCAGAACCTCTTGAAGCTGAGAACCCCCATTCTATGGCTTTTCTGTAGATTAGTTGGTCATCTTCTTTAATCGTCGTTGCAACTATTATTTTTGAAACTTCCTTACTTTGATTTAGCCTTTCTAAATGTATTTGAAGCAATGACTTTTTATCAATCTCTTTTAATATTTTGTTAGGAAATCTAGTGCTTCCTGTCCTTGCTTGAGTAATTAAAATTGTTTTTATTTCCATAAAGAAGGATTTAACAGATCTAAATTTTTAATTTTAATTGTATTAATATGCTCAATAGTTTGAGGTGTTATTTTATAACTAATAGATTTAATATTATCTTTTAGTTGGTTTAAAGAATCTACGCCAATAAGAACATTGTCAATTGTTTTTTGGAGTAAACAGTAACTTAAAGCTAATGCTGAAATGGAGGTATTCTCATTTCTAGAAATTTCAGAGATAAGTGCTAATTCTTTTTTTAGTTTTTGTGCTATTTTATTTGTGCTATTCAGATCTTTAAAAAACAATCCTTGTAAAAGTGCCGACCTTGTGTGAATGATTTTTCCTTTAGATTTTGCCTTCATTAAGATATCACTTCTCAAATTGGTATTATCAAAAAGATTAAAAGGAAGCTGAATAATATCTATATCGTCATTTAATATTACTTTCTCAATTTCATTATTTGTATAAACAGATACTCCTATAGTTTTAATTTTTTTATCTAATTTCAATCTTTTTAAGACCGCAAAATTTCCAATATTATCTTCATAGCTAGCATAACTGTGAAACATTAAAGTCTCTAATTGATTAACTTTTAATTCCTTCAAATATCCATCTACTTTTTTAACGATATCGTCATTTACTTGGTGTGGCAATTTTGTAATCACCCTAAATATTTTATTTGGGTTTTGATCATGAAATATACCTATAACTTCATGTGCATTTCCATAAGATTCTGCCGAATCTAAGGTTTCTATGCCGTTATTAAAAGCGTATTCTAAAATTTCAATACTATTTTGCAATGAAATTTTACCTGAATTATTGTTAATACCATATGGTAATCCCATCTGAACAGTACCAAGAATAAGTTTGTTATTTAAAATCTTCTGCATTCAATGACATTCTTAATGAGTTACACATTTTTTGATTATAAATTCCAACATCTTTTTTTACATCATCAATTATAAACCCCATTTTTTCATAAAGGCATACAGCCTTTACATTAGCTTCTACGACTCCTAAAGTAACCTTAGACAATTTGAGTTCTTTAAAACAATAGGTAATAATTCTAATTGATGACTCTTTTGCATAGCCTTTCCCCCAGTTTAGTTTATCGCCCATTAAAATACCATATTCACCAGAAGTGGTTTTTAAATCTATGGGATCAACTTTTATGTTGCCTATGTGTTTGTTGGAGTCTTTTAAATGAATAGCCCAAAAGTAAACTTCATTCTTATATTGTTCCTCAATATATGATTTTAGTAAATCTATTGTGTAACCTCCTCGAGTCTCTAGATACATATTAACTTCAGTATCGTTTATCCAATCGACATAATCTGCTGAAATATGTTCTCTAGAGAGTCTTTTAAAAATTAAACGTTCAGACTCTAAATCAATATTTTTCATTGTAAAACGTATTTATTTTATCAATTACATACTCTTGCTCCTCATCTCTTAATGTCGGGAACATAGGCAGACTTAGGCAATGCTTATAATACTTTTCACTATTTGGAAAATCTCCTTTTTTTGATCCCAAGTCTTTATAATATGGCATTAAATGAGCTGGTATATAATGAACTTGTGCCCAAATATTTAATTTCCTTAAATAATCTATTAATTCCTTTCTGTTTTCTACTTCTATAACATAGAGATGATAAGCATGCCCTTCTATTATTCCAGATTGACCTTTGATAAAGTCAGAATCTTTAAAAGCTTTATAATATTGATTTGCAATTTCTTTTCTTCTAATGATTCCTTTGTCTGCTCTTTTTAATTGACTTGAACCCAATGCAGCTTGCATATCAGTAAGCCTATAATTATATCCTAATTCTTGCATTTCATAGTACCAACAACCTTCATTGTTTAATAATAATTTCGGATCTTGTTGTATACCGTGAGTCCTAAGTACTAATAACTTCTTGTATAGGGCTTCATCATTAGTTGTTATCATTCCACCTTCACCGCAGGCTATGTGTTTTACAGGATGAAAAGAAAAAATAGCTAAGTCTGCATAATTTCCATTTCCACAATTTTGTTTTTCTCCATTACTGTCTATGAAATAACCTCCAGGAGAATGACATGAATCTTCTAAAATCCACAATCCATATTCATCAGCCAAACTTCTAAATTTCTCTAAGTCATTTGCTCTTCCGGCAAAGTCAACTGGTATAATACCTTTGTATGTACCTTTTGGAGATTCTTCTAATAATTTTCTTACTTTATCTATATCTAAAAGGTAAGTATCAGGATTTATATCTGAAAAAACAATCTCCCCACCACAATATTTGACGCAATTGGCTGATGCTACAAATGTGTTTGGTGTTGTTATTACCTTATCTCCAGGCTTAATATTTAAACTTAATACACTTAAATGTAAAGCGGCAGTTCCATTCGAAACTGCTACTGCAAATCTTGAACCAATATAATTTGAAAACGCATCTTCAAATTCTTTTACACTAGGTCCTTGTGTTAACCAATCTGATTTCAAAACTCTTGCAACAGAATCAATATCTTCATCTGTAATGTTTTGTCGTCCGTAAGGAATTTTTTTATAATCCATTTTCTTTTAAATATTTTGGTAGTGTATTTTTAACATCGTATAATACAGATTTATTTTCTCTTAAAACTGATAAATCTAAATCTTTAAATTCATTGTGAGAAACGGCTAGTATAATTGAATCAAATTTACCCTCTGGCAAAGATCTTGTCGATTTTAAACCATATATTTTATCAACTTCATCTTCGTTAGCCCATGGGTCGTATATTGTAATGTTTACATCATACTCTAGCAGAGAAGAAATAACATCCACCGCTTTTGTATTTCTAACATCTGGACAGTTTTCCTTAAAAGTAATACCTAAGATTAATATATTAGCTCCTTTTATTCGAATATCTTTATTAATCATTAACTTTACAACTTCTGACGCGACATACCCCCCCATACTGTCATTTAAGCGTCTTCCTGCTAAAATAATTTCCGGATTATAGCCGTATTCTTGTGCTTTCTGCGCTAAATAATATGGGTCTACACCAATACAATGTCCACCAACTAAACCTGGCTTAAATGGTAAAAAATTCCATTTTGTTCCGGCAGCCTCTAAAACATCATGAGTATTGATATCCATCAAGTTAAATATTTTGGCCAACTCATTTACAAAAGCAATATTAATATCTCTTTGAGAATTCTCTATTACTTTTGATGCTTCCGCTACTTTAATTGTTGGTGCTAAATGAGTACCAGCTGTAATCACTGATTTATAAAGGTCATTCACTTTTTCTCCAATTTCTGGAGTTGATCCAGAAGTAACTTTTAGTATCTTATCTACTGTATGTTCTTTATCACCTGGATTAATTCTCTCTGGCGAATAACCAGCATAAAAATCGGTATTGAATTTAAGACCAGAGACTTTCTCTAATACAGGAACACAATCTTCTTCTGTAGCTCCTGGGTATACAGTTGACTCGTAAATTACAATATCTCCTTTTTTTAGAACAGATCCTACTGTCTCACTCGCTTTGATTAAGGGTATTAAAACAGGCCTATTATTTTTATCAACAGGTGTTGGAACTGTTATAATGTAGTAATTACAATCCTTAATTTCATCCAACTGATTGGTGCAAAATAATCCATTTGACTCAGAGTTTTCACTGATCAATACAGATTGTAAAGTTTCGTTATCAACCTCTAGGGTGGAATCAATACCGGACATTAATTCAGATATTCTATCTGTATTAATATCAAAACCAACTACAGAATATTTGGTTGCAAAGAGTCTCGCCAAAGGTAAACCGACATAACCTAATCCTATAATTGCTATTTTATCTTTTTTCATGTTTTTTATAAATTTTTCCAATACCAACTTACAGCTTCTTTAAGTCCTTGCTGTAAAGAAAACTGAGGGTTATAATTTAAATTTTCTTTTGCTTTATCAACACTTGCGTGAGAATGAGGAATATCACCTGCTCTATTTGGGCCATAAATAACGTCAATATTTGAAATTTTGGAATCAAACTCCGATAAATATTTTTTTAAATACCCCATTAAATCATTTAGCGTATTACGATCTCCATAGGCTACATTATAGACTGTATTAATCGCTTTTTCATTGGTTGTCACTAAACATAATAAATTTGCTTGTATCACATTATCTATGTAAGTAAAGTCTCTTGAGTAGTTTCCATCGCCATTAATCACTGGCGATTCCCCTTTCATTAGCTGGCTAACAAATTTTGGAATCACTGCTGCATAGGCTCCGTTTGGGTCTTGTTTTCTACCAAATAC
>Ga0209710_1000967_pt1 | contig 23375 bp, 29 predicted proteins | sample ArcticOcean_MG_C_5_FD_187436 | JGI IMG/M metagenome (GOLD analysis project Ga0209710, IMG submission 187436) | Marine microbial communities from western Arctic Ocean - ArcticOcean_MG_CB4_138 (SPAdes) (version 2) | ecosystem: Environmental > Aquatic > Marine > Oceanic | place: Arctic Ocean...
GAGCTGGTTTAATTAATGCTTTCCAATTTTTAGCATTTACATTTAAACTTTCCATTTACTAAACTCTCCTTTTCTTTGGTGGTCTTACGCCGTTATGTGGCATTGGTGTGGTATCTTTTATTGAAAGGATCTTAAACCCTCTCGCTTGTAATGCTCTTAAAGCTGTTTCTCTTCCAGATCCTGGACCTTTAACCTCAACTACTAATGTTTTCATTCCAAACTCTAAAGCTTTTGATGCCGCTGAGTCTGCTGCTATCTGTGCAGCGTAAGGAGTGGATTTTCTTGAACCCTTAAATCCTTTTTGTCCTGCTGATGCCCATGAAATAACATTTCCATTAGTGTCGGCTATTGAAATTATTGTGTTGTTAAATGTTGATTGCACATAAGCAATCCCATTAAGAATATTTTTCTTAATTTTCTTTTTTTTTGAGTATGAACTTTTTTTAGATCCCTTAGCAGCTTTTTTTTCTACTTTTTTCTCAACAACAGAATCTGTATTTTCTACTTTATCTACTTTAGCCATAATTTAATTATTTTTTAAGTGGTGTTAATTTTTTACCTGCAATTGCAATTGCTTTACCTTTTCTTGTTCTAGCATTACATCTTGTTCTTTGTCCTCTAACTGGAAGTTTTTTTCTATGTCTTGATCCTCTATAACAAGCAAGATCAATTAGTCTCTTTATAGTTAAAGAATAATCTCTTCTTAGATCACCTTCTACTTTAAAATTTGCATCTATATATTCTCTAATTTTTAAAATATCCTCGTCTGTTAATTCATTAATTCTTTTGGCTTTTGGAATTTCTAATGAAGTACAAATTTGACTAGAAAACTTATTACCAATACCATATATGTAAGTTAGTCCGATGTGGACAAGTTTGTTTTGCGGAATGTTTACACCTGCTATACGAGCCATATTTCTGAGAATAAATTTAGCCTTTTATATAAGAAGATGTTCTAAAGTCAACGTCTTAAACTGTTAGAATATCGTTGATTTTGTTGGTAATTACTTCAATTTCGACCGTCCCATCAATTTCTGTGAAATTGGTATTCTTTGAATAAAAATCCAATATAGGCTTAGTTGTACTCATATAAGTGTCATATCTAGCTATAACAGTTTTTAAGTTGTCATCTTTCCTTTTTAAGAGAAATTCTTTGCCACAGGGATGGAGTTCAATTTGTTCTTTATTAAAGAATTTATTTAAAGTCATGTGACATTTATCACAAGTCATTCTACCCATAATACGTTTTTCAATGATATCTCTTGAAACGTTTAAAAATATTATATGACCTATTTTTTGATCAAATTCGCTTAAAATAGACTCTAAACTAGCTGCCTGTTTAACATTCCTTGGGTAGCCATCAAAAATAATCCTGTCTCTAAATTTTAGGTTCTCAATTGACTGTCTAAGCAGTTTCTTTACTTTTTCATCAGAAACAAATTTACCATTCGATATTAATTTTTCAATTTCTGTGCCTAATGATGTTTTTTGCTTCACTTCATTTCTTAATAAATCACCAGTGGATAGTTGAAAATAGTTGTGCTTTTTCACAATAAACTGAGCTTGTGTTCCTTTACCTGCTCCTGGTGGACCAAATAAAATAATATTCACTTTATTATTTTCCGAATTTAGTTTTTTTAATTAACTGTTCATATTGTGAACTCATTAATCTCGTTTGGATTTGTGTAACTGTATCAATAGCAACAACAACTACAATTAAAATTGAAGTTCCTCCCAAATAAAAAGGTATTGGGTAATTTGCAATTAAGAATTCAGGCATCAAACATACGGTAGTTAAATAAAGTGCACCTATAGTAGTAAGCTTAGTAAGAATTTTATCTATATATAAAGCTGTATTTTCTCCAGGTCTAATTCCTGGAATAAAACCACCATGTTTTCTTAAATTGTCAGCTGTTTCTGTTGGGTTAAATGTTATCGATGTATAAAAAAATGTAAAAAATATTATTCCTGACGCATACAATAGCATGTAAAGAGGCTGTCCTTGTGTAAAATATGAGCTTATATTTAAAAAAGTATCACTGTTTGAAAAACTCAAATTAGAAAAGGTTACTGGTAATAACAATAAAGCTGATGCAAATATCGCAGGAATAACGCCTGCTTGATTTATTTTTAAAGGTAAGTGAGAAGACTCACCACCATACATTTTGTTACCCATTTGTCTTTTTGGGTAGTTGATAAGAATTTTTCTTAAAGCTCTTTCCATAAAAACAATAAACATGATTGTTGCCACTAGTAGAACAAAAATGCCAATAATCATAACCGTTGATACCGCTCCTGTTCTGCCTAACTCAAAAGTTGTTACTAAAGCTCTTGGAATTTCAGCAACAATTCCCGCAAAAATAATTAAAGAAATACCATTACCAATACCTCTTTGTGTTATTTGTTCACCAAGCCACATCAAGAACATTGTTCCAGCGACAATAGTTGAAACTGTTGTAATCTTAAAAAATAGACCAGGATTTATAACTAAATCAGCTGATGATTCTAAACCAATTGATAATCCATAGCCTTGAACTGTAGCTAACAAAACTGTTCCATATCTTGTTATTTGAGTTATTTTTGCTCGTCCAATCTCACCTTGAGCTTTTAAATTTTTAAAATAATCGGATACCCCAGTTAATAACTGAACTATAATTGATGCAGATATATAAGGCATTATACCTAGAGCAAATATAGCCATTCTGCTTACTGCACCTCCGGCAAAAACGTTGAACATTCCAAGTAAGCCTTTTTGATTACCACTCATCATTACCTGTAACTGCTCTGGATCAATACCGGGAATAGGTACAAAAGTACCAAATCTGTAAACTGCTAAAATAAATATCGTGAAAAGTATTCTATTTTTAAGATCATTAGTGTGAGAAGATGAGCTCATAATAACTTAATTATTTTTTTAACTGTATTGTGCCACCAGCTTTCTCTAATTTTACTATGGCTGCTTTTGATATTAAATCAGCTTCGATGTTAACTTTGTCTTTAATGTCTCCAGTACCAAGTATTTTTAATTTTTGAGAATTTTTATTGATTAATCTTAACTTTTTAAGCAAGGCCATATTTATTACATCACTAGAATTAATAGTTTTTTCGTTAATATATGATTGAATTTTCTCTAAGTTCATTATTGCAATAATAGCCTGATACCTTTTGATAGCGTTAAATCCTCTTTTAGGCAGTCTTCTATACAAAGGCATTTGACCACCTTCAAAAGCTTTAATAGAGACACCAGATCTTGATTTTTGGCCTTTAACACCTCTTCCAGAAGTTTTACCTTTTCCAGATCCAATACCCCTACCTACTCTCATTCTTTTTTTATATAGAACTTTGCCAGTTGTATTTAATGTGCTCATGATCCTCTTTTTTCAATTACTTCAGAAATTTTTTTATTTCTAATTGTTGATATATATTTTGGTGAATTTTGTTTTGACAGAGCTTTCATAGTGGCTCTTATCATGTTGTGAGGATTTGATGTTCCCATTGATTTAGCAACTATATCTTTAATTCCTAAAACCTCACAAACTGCTCTGACAGGACCACCAGCAATAATACCAGTGCCCTTAGGAGCGGATCTTAAAATAATTTTACCTGCACCATCTTTTCCATAAACGTCATGATGTATAGTTCTTCCTTCTCTAAGTGGAATATGGGTTAACTTTCTTCTTGCAGTTTCATTTGCTTTTTTTATTGCATCAGGCACTTGTTTAGCCTTAGCGTGTGCTACTCCAATTTTACCAGCTTGATCACCAACTACCACTAAAGCTGAAAAACCAAATCTACGTCCACCTTTTACTACTTTTGTAATTCTATTAATGTGAACTAATTTTTCTAAAATACCGTCGTCATTCTTTTTTTTAAAATCCATAATTAAAATTCCATTCCATTTTTACGTAAAGTTTCTGCAAATACTTTAACTCTACCATGATACTTATAAACACCTCTATCAAAATAGACCTTTGTTATTTTTTTCTCTACAGCTTTTCTTGCCAATTTTTCAGCAACAATTTTTGAAACTTCAGTTTTATTGATTTTATCCATTGATTTGATATCTTTTTCTATTGAAGAGCACGAAACTAATGTGATCTTTTTAACATCATCAATTATCTGTGCAGATATATTTTTTGCTGACCTTGATACACTTAATCTAAGTCTGTCAGGTGAAGAAACTCTTTTACCTTTGTTTCTTATTCTAAATCTTTTTCTCTCAATGGTATTCAATTTCATTATTTTTTCTTCCCTTCTTTTCTTAAAATATGTTGTCCACGTTCTCTTATTCCTTTACCTTTATATGGTTCTGGTTTTCTAAAAGATTTTATTTGTGAAACAACCATACCCACCTGTTGTTTATCTGATCCACTAACTTTAACTACTGTTTGTTTTTCGACAACTATCTTAACTCCCTCTGGAATATCAAAGTTAATATCGTGACTATAACCTAATTGAAGATTTAATACCTTGTCTTTTAAGGCCGCTCTATATCCCACACCAACTAGTTCAAGTATTTTTTCATATCCTGTGCTAGAACCAATTACAGCATTATTAATTAAACTTCTATTCATGCCCCACAATCTTTTTGAATCTTTATCAACTTTTTTTGGTTTTATGGAAATTTCTTTACCCTCAGTAACATCGAGATTAAACATATCTAAATCAATGTTTAAAGATTTTTTCCCTAACGGTCCTTCTATATTTAAAACACTACCAGATAAAACTGCTTTAACTTTTTCAGGAATAGAAATACTTATTTTACCAATTTTAGACATTAAAATACCTTACAGATTATTTCGCCACCAACTTTTTGTTTTCGAGCATCAATATCAGTCATAACACCTTTTGGAGTCGACACGATTGCTATTCCTAGACCACCATTAATCTTTGGTAGGCTATCCGCGCTTGAAAATATTCTTCTACCAGGTTTTGAAACTCTTTCGAAAGTACTTATAACTGGATTGCCTGAGTAGTATTTTAAATCTAAAGTCAAAACAGGCTTATTTGATTCTGCTTCAATTTTATAATCTTTAATAAAACCTTCACCTTTTAAAATATCTGCAATCTTAACTTTAAAATTAGATGATGGTAAAGACACTTTTTTATGGCTTCTCATCTGAGCATTTTTAACTCTTGCAATCATATCCCCTATAGGGTCACTTAAACTCATATTTATCCTTTCTACCAGCTAGACTTCGTCATACCTGGAATCAATCCGTGTAATCCTAAGTCTCTTAAAGCTATTCTTGATATTTTTAATTTTCTATATACGCCATGTGGTCTTCCTGTGATTTGACATCTATTCATAACTCTATTTTTTGCAGAGTTTCTCGGCAAATTAGACAGTTTTTGCTGTGCTTTAAATCTTTCCTCTAGAGAAATCTTTTTATCCATTACAATTTTTTTCAAAGCTTGCCTTTTTTTGAAAAATTTATCAGAAAGCTTTATTCTTTTATTATTCTTGTTAACTGCGCTTACTTTAGCCATCTTTAATTATCTCCTTTTTTAATAAATGGAAAATTCAATTTTTCCAAGAGAGCAAAGCTATGATCTTTATTAATTGCAGAAATTACAACCACTACATCAAGCCCTCTAATTTTGTCTATTCTATCGAAATTAACTTCAGGAAAAATTATGTGTTCTTTAATTCCGAAAGTATAATTACCAAATTTATCAAAGCCTTTTGGAGATAAACCTCTAAAATCTTTAATTCTTGGTAGTGCAATATTAACTAGTCTATCGATAAATTCATACATTTTGTTACCTCTTAAAGTAACTTTTAAGCCAGCATTAGTACCTTTTCTGGTTTTAAAGTTTGCTACAGACTTTTTAAATTTTGTAACAGTTGGCTTTTGTCCTGTAATTTTTCCCAAATCTTCTTCAGTTGATTTCATTATTTTTACATCTGCACCATCTAAGCCTAAACCCATGTTAATAACAACTTTTTCAATCTTTGGACCCATGTAAGTATTTTTAAAACCCAACTTTTCTTTAAGCGCAGGTTGAATTTCTTTGTAATAAAGTTCTTTTAGTCTTGGAATCATTATTTTTTAGCCTCAGTTTTTTTTGATTTTTCTTTAGTATCAATAATTGCAAGATTTGAAATATGAATAAAGCTTTCTTTAGAAACAATTCCACCTTTTTTTTCTTTAGTAGTTTTAACATGTTTTTTCACAATATTAATTCCTTGAACCTTTGCTCTATTGTTAGGTCTATCGATTTCTATAACCTCACCTTCTTTTTTTTTATCTCTGCCAGTCAATATTCGCACTTTTAAACCTTTTTTAATCATTTTATAAAACCTCCGGAGCCAATGAAATAATTTTCATTTGACCTCTACTTCTTAATTCTCTTGTTACTGGGCCAAAAATTCTGGTTCCAACAGGTTCTCCTTTGTCGTCAACTAAAACTGCAGCATTGTTATCAAATTTAACTTTTGAACCGTCATCTCTATGAATACCTTTTTTAACTCTCACAACTACCGCTTTATGTACTGATCCCTTTTTAACTTTACCTTTTGGAATAGCCTCTTTTACAGCTATAACAATAGTATCACCAATACTTGCGTATCTTCTTTTAGATCCACCTAAAACTTTAATACACTCAATTCTTTTAGCACCAGTATTGTCAGCAACTAATAATTCAGTTTGTACTTGTATCATTTAGAACCATCCATTACTTGAAATTTTTTATTTTTAGAGAAAGGTTTGCATTCAATTATTGAAACTTTATCTCCTGTTTTGTATTTATTATTTTCATCATGTGCATTATACTTTTTTCTAACTTTTACTACTTTTTTAAGTACTGGGTGAGAATACTTTCTCTCAACCACCACTGTAATTGTTTTATTGGGTTTATCGCTAGTAACGACTCCTGATAATACTTTTTTAGGCATTTAATTTTCCTCTTAGTAATGTTTTTAACCTTGCTATTGTTTTTTTTGCTTGGCCAATTTTAGCGGGGCTTGCTATCTGTGAATTAACTTTTTGAAATCTAAAATTAAATAGATCTTTTTTTAATTTATCAACAGCTTTAATCGCTTGATCTTTAGTTAATTTTTTTATTTCTTGTTTTTTCATACTATACAAATCTCTTAATAAATTTAGTCTTAATTGGTAATTTTGCTGAAGCTTTGTACAGAGCCTCTTTTGCAATTTCTTCAGATACTCCATCTATTTCAAATAAAATTCTTCCTGGTTTGACTCTACAAGCCCAATATTCAGGTGCTCCCTTACCTTTACCCATACGAACTTCAACTGGTTTTTTAGATACTGGAATGTTAGGAAAAATTCTTGTCCATACACGTCCCTGTCTTTTCATATGTCTAGTTAAAGCAACTCTTGCTGCTTCTATTTGCTTTCCAATAATCCGTTCTGGTGCCATTGCTTTTAGCGCAAATGATCCATAGTTAATTTTACTTGCTCTTGTAGCTTTTCCATGAATTCTACCTTTGTGAGCTTTTCTATATTTGGATCTAACCGGTTGTAACATAGTTATTTTTTACTCTCTGGGTTTATTTTGTTAGTTTCTTGGCTAAATTCTTTAGCAAAAACTTCACCTTTATAGATCCATACTTTAATACCAATAATTCCGAATGTTGTCAGTGCTTCAGCTTCTGCATAGTCGATATCAGCTCTAAGAGTGTGTGATGGGATGCTTCCTTCTCTTAACCACTCTGTTCTAGCAATTTCATTTCCACCGAGTCTACCACTTATTGAAACTTTAATTCCTTTTGCACCAAGTCGCAAACACGATTGCATAGCTCTTTTCATAGCTCTACGATAAGAAATTCTTTTAACCAATTGTTGAGCAATGTTTTCCGCAACTAGGTATGCATTAGTTTCTGGTTTTTTAACTTCTTTAATATTTAAAGATACATCATTGCTGGTAAACTTAGATAAATTGTTCTTTATTTTATCGATATCGCTTCCTTTTTTACCAATAACAAAACCAGGTCTTGAAGTATAAATAGTTACAAAACATTTGTTTGAAGTTCTTTCAATCATTACTTTTGATACACCAGAATTCACAACATTTTTTTTTATGTATGCCCTAATTTTAAAATCTTCTATTAAATAGTTTCCAAAATCTTTCTTTTTGGCATACCACACGGAGTCCCAACCTCTATTCACACCAAGTCTAAAACCTACTGGATTAACTTTTTGTCCCATGACTCTCCATTTGTTTAATTTCTGATAGTATAATTGTAATCGTCGAATAAGGTTTTAAAATCGGTGCTGCTCTACCCTTGGCTCTGGGTCTAAATCTTTTCATAACTACTTTTTTTCCACAATAAGCTTCTTTAACAATTAATCTATCTATATCATATTGATTATTGTTTTCAGCATTTGCAACAGCTGAAGAAATGGTTTTTCTAATCTCTTTAGTAATTCTTTTTGCAGAAAACTGTAAATCTCTGATAGCAACATCAACTTTTTTACCAACAATAGCTTTAAGGATAGGATTAAGTTTTCTAACACTAGATCTAATATTGTTATTTACAGATCTAACAGTATCTACTTTTATTCTATTAATTTTCTTTTTCTTATTCATAATTATTTCTTAACAGCCGTTGCTGGTTTAGCTTTTTTATCCGCAGGTGTATGACCAAAAAATGTTCTAGTTGGTGAAAACTCACCAAGTTTATGCCCAACCATATCCTCTGATATTGTAACTGGAATAAATTTTTTACCATTGTAAATCAAAAAGCTCACACCTATAAATTCTGGAATAATCGTTGATTTTCTAGACCAAGTTTTAATAGGCATTTTTTTTGGGTCTAATTTTTGTTTTTCTACTTTTTTGATTAAGCTTTCTTCAACAAAAGGTCCTTTCCATACTGATCTAGCCATTATTTTTTAGTATCCTTTCTTTTGTTTCTTCTTTTGACAATAAATTTATCTGTTCTCGCATTGTTTCTAGTTTTTAATCCTTTTGCAGATTGGCCTGTCGGTGAAACTGGGTGTCTTCCTCCAGCAGTTTTACCTTCACCACCTCCATGTGGGTGATCAACTGGGTTCATCACAACTCCTCTTGTATGAGGTCTTCTACCTAACCATCTTGACCTACCAGCTTTACCAATCTTAATATTTTTTTGATCGGGGTTTGACAAAACACCAATCGTTGCAAGTGATCTTGAATCAATTTTTCTAATTTCTCCAGAGGTCATTTTAACTAATGAATAATTTCCATCGAGCCCACTAATTGTGACAGAGGTTCCTGCAGATCTAGCTATTTTTCCACCACCACCTGGTTGTAACTCAACATTATGGATGTTAATCCCTACTGGAATATCTCTTAAAGGCATACAATTACCTACTTTAATTTCTTTTTTTGATCCATTTTCAATTATATCTCCTACTTTAATTTTTTGAGGAGCCAGATAATAAAAATGTTTTCCATCTTCAAACTTAACTAGCATAATGTAACAAGATCTATTGGGATCATATTCAATTCTTTCAACTGTTGCTGACATATCAAACTTTTTTCTATAAAAATCAACTAATCTATACATTTTTTTATGACCACCACCTGACATATTTCTAGATGTTATGTGCCCATTATTATTTCTTCCACGCATTGAGTTTTTAGGTTCTACTAAAGCTTTGAAAGGTTTACCTTTCCACAGTCCAGATCTATCTACTAGGATTGTTCCTCTAGTGGATTTTGTATAAGGTTTAAAAGTTTTTAATGCCATTTATTAAATACCAGTTGTTAGATCAATACTTTGACCTTTTTTTAATGTTATGATTGCTTTTTTATACCCCTGAACATTAGCTTTTTTTCCTCTAGTAACTTTTGTTCTGTTCTGCTTATTTATAATATTAATCTTTATTACATTTACTTTAAAGATTTTTTCAATATTTTTTTTTAAATTAGTCTTATTTGCTTCTCTAGGTACCTTAAATACAATTTTATTTTGCTCAGACAAATTTGTAGTTTTTTCAGTTACCATTGGTGATAAAATTTTATCGTATAAATGTATTTTATCCATTTTAAGAATATCTCTTTTCTAGTTCTTTTATTGAGCTTTCAGTAAACACAACTTTTTTAAATTTGATAATATCAAAAGCACTGAAATGGTTAATATCTGTAATTTTAACATTAGGAATATTTCTTGCTGATTTTTCAATTTTCTCTTTTGACAACTTGTCTAAAATTATCAAAGAATGAGTAATTTCAAATTTTTTAATAATTGAATGCATTTCTTTAGTTTTTTTAATTTCAGTAGCAAAGTCATTAAAAATTAATAAATTGTTAAGTTTATTTTTTTCCGTAATTAATGAAGCGATACTCAATTTTTTTTCACTTTTGTTAAGTTTTCTCTTTTTATAAGCAAGTTCACCTTTAGGACCATGCGCAACACCCCCACCAACAAATATGGGAGCTTTTCTACTTGCATGACGTGCTCCACCAGTACCTTTTTGAGCATAAATTTTTGAAGTAGATCCTGCAATTTCATTTTGCTGTTTCGTCTTTGCGTGCCTACCTTTGTAATTAGCGTTAGTTTTATATAAAACGCTATCTACTAATTTCTTGTTTATCTTAGCTGAAAAAATTTTATCTAAAACATCAATAGATACTTTTTTTCCATCTAAATTTATTTTATCTATTTTCATTATTTTTTCTTTTTATCTGGTGTTTTTTTAGCTTCTTCTGCAGCAGCGATTTTTTCTTTAATAGTCATTTTATTGATAACTTTAACAGACTTTTTAACTAATATTTCTGAATTCTTAGAGCCAGGTATTGAACCTTTTACGTACAGCAATTCGTTTTCTAAATCAGTTTTAATAATCTCTAAATTTTGCATGGTTCTAACTCTATCTCCCATATGACCAGCCATTTTCTTTCCTTTAAAAACTTTACCAGGGTCTTGTCTTTGACCTGTTGAACCATGTGATCTGTGCGAGACAGATACACCGTGAGTTGCTCTCAAACCACCAAAATTATGTCTTTTCATTGCTCCCGCAAAACCTTTACCAATAGTTTTAGAGGTGGTATCAACAAATTTAACTTCATTAAAAATTTCTAATCCAAATTCATTACCTTCTTTGTACTCTTCAGTATTTTTAACTCTAAACTCTTTTAATTTTTTCTTTGCTTCTGTATTCTTCTTTGCATACATGCCCTTCATTGCCTTTGTAAGCTTTGAGCTTTTAACGTTACCAAAACCCAATTGTACTGCCTTGTATCCACGCTTATCTTCTTCAATAACACTAATAACTCTAGCTTTTTCCATTTTAATAACGGTAACAGGCACCAAACGACCAGTTTTATAAAACTCTCTAGTCATACCTATTTTTTTTCCTACCAAAGCTATTTCAGTCATAATTATATTTTTATCTCCACATCAACACCTGATGCTAAATCTAGTTTCATTAAAGCTTCCACAGTTTGTGGTGTAGGCTCAATGATATCAATCAATCTTTTGTGTGTTCTTGTTTCAAATTGTTCTCTACTTTTTTTATCAATGTGTGGACCTTTTAAAACTGTATATTTTTCAATTCTAGTAGGTAATGGTATTGGTCCCTTAACTGTAGCACCTGTTCTCTTAACTGTATTTACAATCTCTTCAGTGGATGCGTCTAAGATTTTATTGTCGTAAGCTCTTAATTTAATTCTAATATTTTGTTTTTCCATAATAGTTAACCTGCAATTTTTTTAGTTACTTCATCCTGTACATTTTGTGGGACTTTAGAGTAGTGATCAAAAAACATTGAGTATTGAGCTCTTCCTTGAGACATGGATCTTAAATTATTTATATATCCAAACATGTTAGCTAAAGGAACCATTGCAGTTATAACCGTAGCATTTCCTCTGCTTTCTTGCTCACTTATTTGGCCTCTTCTACTATTTAAGTCACCAATAACATCACCCATATAATCCTCAGGTGTTACTACTTCAACTCTCATTACGGGTTCTAATAATTTTAATCCACCTCTAGTGCAAGCTTCTTTAAAGCAAGCTCTGCCAGCAAGTTCAAATGCAAGAACACTTGAATCTACGTCGTGATGTAATCCATCTAAAATTGTAACTTTGTAATCGATAAGTGGAAAACCTGCTAAAATTCCCCCATCAGAAATTGTTTCAATACCTTTTTCAACGCCAGGAATAAATTCTTTAGGAATTGATCCACCTTTAATTTTACTATCAACTTCTCTACCTTTACCAGGTTCTTGAGGTTCTACTAAAAGCTTAACTTTAGCAAATTGTCCAGCACCACCACTTTGTTTTTTGTGTGTATACTCGAACTCAGAAGCATTTTGAATAGTTTCTCTGTAAGCTACTTGTGGTGCTCCAATATTAGCTTCTACGTTAAATTCTCTTTTCATACGATCAACAATAATATCTAAGTGCAATTCGCCCATGCCTTTTATGATTGTTTGTCCAGATTCTTCATCAGATGTTACTCTAAACGAAGGATCTTCTTTTGCTAATCTAGCTAAAGCTTCACCCATTTTTTCTTGGTCTGCTTTAGTTTTAGGTTCAACTGCAATTTCAATTACTGGCTCAGGAAATTCCATTGGTTCTAATAAAACTTGGTTAGCTTCATCACATAAAGTGTGTCCTGTTATTGTAAATTTAAGGCCGGCTAACGCAACTATGTCTCCTGCATTCGCTTCCTTGATGTCTTCTCTAGAGTTTGCATGCATCAAAAGCATTCTGCCTACTCTTTCCTCTTTTTCTTTAGAGGTGTTATAAATACCTGTTCCAGTTTTAATTGTTCCAGAGTAAATTCTAATAAAAGTTAATGAACCAACAAATGGATCATTAGCTACTTTAAATGCTAAGGCAGAAAAACCAGCGCCATCATCAAACTTCATTTCTTTAATATCATCAGTTCCAGGGATAGTTCCATTAATTGAACCAATATCAATTGGACTTGGAAGATAATTAATAACAGCATCAAGTAAAGGTTGAACACCTTTATTTTTAAAAGCTGATCCAGTAGTTATAGGCACAAAGCTAAAATTTAGTGTTCCTTTTCTTATACACTTGACTAAATCTTCCTCTTTAATTTCATCGCCGTTTAAATAGCTTTCCATTAATTTTTCATCTTGTTCAACTGCTGTTTCAACAAGTTCCGTTCTATATTTTTGAGTAATTTCTTTTAAATCATCTGGAATTTCTTTATATTCCCACTCAGCGCCTAAGGCTTCATTTTTCCAAACTTGTGCTTTCATCTTAACAAGGTCAACAACCCCTATTAAGTCTGCCTCCATTCCAATTGGAACTTGTAAAACTAAAGGTTTACAACCAAGTCTGTCTTTAATCATATCTACACACCTATAAAAATCAGCACCAGTTCTATCTAATTTGTTAACAAAACAGATTCTTGGGACTTTGTATTTATCTGCTTGTCTCCATACAGTTTCTGATTGAGGCTCAACACCTGCAACACCATCAAAAACACATACAGCGCCATCTAAAACTTTTAGAGATCTTTCAACTTCAATAGTAAAATCTACGTGACCAGGAGTATCAATAATATTAATTCTATGATCGTTCCAAAAACAGGTAGTTGCAGCTGAGGTTATTGTAATTCCTCTTTCTTGTTCTTGTTCCATCCAATCCATTGTTGCTGCACCGTCGTGAACTTCACCAATTTTGTGACTTTTTCCAGTGTAATATAAAATTCTTTCAGTAGTAGTAGTTTTACCAGCATCAATGTGTGCCATAATTCCAATGTTTCTATATGTATCTAATGTATTAGTTCTAGCCATAATTTTTTACCACCTAAAATGAGCAAAAGCCTTATTCGACTCTGCCATTTTATGTACATCTTCTCTTTTTTTAACTGCTGATCCTTTTTTTTCATATGCATCATACAGTTCATTAAAAATTTTATCAGACATGTGTTTATCTTTTCTTTTTCTTGAAGCATCAACCAACCATCTAATAGCTAAAGCTTGAGCTCTCTTAGATTTTACTTCAACTGGAACTTGATAAGTTGCACCACCTACTCTTCTTGATCTAACTTCTACTGTAGGTCTAATATTATTTATAGCTTCATTAAAAACGTTTATGGGCTCTTCTTTTGTTTTAGATTTAATTTTTTCAATTGCTTCATAAACAATTTTTTCAGCAACTACTTTCTTTCCATCATACATTATGGAATTTATTAATTTAGGAATTATAGTAGAGTTAAATATTGGATCTGGAGTTACAACTTTTTTTGGTTGAGTTTTCTTTCTAGACATAATTATTTACCTTTTTTAGTTCCATACAAAGATCTACGTTTTTTTCTACCCGCTACACCTTGTGTATCTAAGTTTCCTCTAAGAATATGATAACGAACACCAGGTAAGTCTTTTACACGACCACCTCTAATTAATACTACTGAGTGTTCTTGAAGGTTGTGGCCCTCTCCACCAATGTAAGCTGTAACTTCGAAACCATTTGATAACCTAACTCTTGCAACTTTTCTTAATGCTGAGTTCGGTTTTTTTGGAGTTGTTGTATAAACTTTAACACAAACACCTCTTTTAAGAGGTTGTTTTTGTAAAGCAGGAACCTTGTTCCTAGCTACAGGTTTAATTCTTTTTTTTCTTAACAACTGGTTAATAGTTGGCATAAATTTTTATAATTAATTAATATATTTTTGAATGAAAATAACTGACAGGTTATTTTGTGGCAGCGTTTAGTTCCATTAAGTAGGTACTACATTCCAACCAAAAACACCGCCAAAATACTATTTAATTTGATTTTGTCAAACTAAAACTACAATTTAAACGTGTTTATTTATTGATTTGCTTGAGTTTCTGAAGTGTCAGTGGGTTCTAACTTATCTTGATCAGTTAGAAATTTATTATCTTGATCTATGGCTTTTTTATTCCATCTGTTTTTAATATGTCCTGTACCAGCAGGGACTAATCTACCCACAATAACATTCTCTTTTAAGCCGTTTAATGGATCAACTTTACCCTTAATAGCTGCATCGGTTAAAACTCTTGTAGTTTCTTGGAAAGATGCAGCAGAAATAAATGATTCTGTTTGTAAGGATGCTTTTGTAATACCCATCAAAACTCTTTCTCCAACCGCTGGTTCTTTACCCTCTGCAATAAGTTTTTCATTAACAATATCAAATTTGATTCTATCAATCATCTCTCCTGGTAAATATGCAGAATCACCAGAAACTTTTACTTCAACTTTTTTAAGCATTTGTCTTAGAATGGTCTCAATATGTTTGTCGTTAATAACAACACCTTGCAATCTATAAACTTCTTGAACTTGATTAACAAAATATTCTGTCAGATCTTTAATTCCTAAAATTCTTAAAATATCATGTGGTAATGGTTGACCATCTAACAGATATTCACCTTTTTTAATTTTTTCACCTTGATTAAAGTTAATATGTTTACCTTTTGGTATTAGATAGTTTGAAGGATCACCATTTTCAGGTTGGATTGAAATTCTTTGTTTACCTCTTACTTCTTTTCCAAACAATACTTGACCATCATTTTCTGCAATTATTGCACTGTCTTTTGCTTTTCTTGCTTCAAATAATTCAGCAACACGAGGCAGCCCACCAGTAATATCTTTAGTTTTAGTGGTCTCTTTTGGTAGTCTTGCAATTATATCACCCGCAAATATTTTTTGACCATCTTTAACTGATAAAATTGAGTCTGGTACAAGGTAATATCTTGCTTCATTATCATCTGCTTTTTTAATTACATTACCTTTTTCATCTCTTAGGGTAATTCTTGGCTTTAAGTCTGTATTTTTTGATTGAGCTCTCCAATCAACGACTGATTTTGATGAAATACCAGTTTCATCATCTGTAGTTTCTTGAATTGAAATACCGTCTATTAAATCAACATACCCTGCAATACCACTTTTTTCAGCAATAACTGGTGTTGTATATGGATCCCATTCACAAATTTTTGAATTAACTTTGACTTTGTCACCATTTTGAAAAAATAATTTAGAACCATATGCAACTTTGTATACTGCAACTTGAACACCATTATCATCTTCTATAGATAGTTGGGTGTTTCTACCCATCACAATTAAATTTTTCTTAGAATCTTCAAGTAGATTTGAGTTGATTATCTTTAAAGTACCAGCAGATTTTGTAATAATTTGAGACTCTTGTTTAACAGATGCTGTTCCACCAACGTGGAAAGTTCTCATTGTTAATTGAGTACCAGGCTCACCAATTGACTGTGCTGAAATCATTCCGATAGCTTCGCCGACATGTACCATTTTACCTCTTGATAAATCACGACCATAACAAGTTGCACAAACACCTTTTTTTGAACTACATGTCATTACTGAATAGCCTTTGATAAATTTAACACCCGCTGCATCAATTTTATCACAGCCCGCTTCATCAATCATGACATCTTTTTTGATTACAACTTCACCTGTAATAGGATTTTTGACATCAAATGCAGTAACTCTTCCAAGAGCTCTTTCTGATAAACTAACAACAACATTTCCACCTTCTAATATCTCAGAAAGTTCTATAAAACCTGGGTTGTCGCATTTTATTTTAGATATTGTAAGATCTTGAGCAACATCACAAAGCCTTCTAGTTAAATAACCAGAGCTTGCAGTTTTTAATGCTGTGTCTGCTAGACCTTTTCTTGCTCCGTGTGTTGAGTTAAAATACTCTAATGCAGTTAATCCTTCTTTAAAGTTAGAAATAATTGGTGTTTCGATAATTTCACCAGAAGGTTTTGCAATCAATCCTCTCATTCCAGCTAACTGCTTCATTTGTGCGGCTGATCCTCTAGCACCACTATCGGCCATCATAAATACAGAGTTAATCTTCATTCCATCTGGGGTACTTTCGGTTGCAGAAATTCCTCTCATCATTTCGCCAGCTACTTTATCAGTGCATTTTGACCAAGCATCAACTACTTTGTTGTACTTCTCACCTCTAGTAATTAAACCTTCAGAATATTGATTTTCATAATCAGCAATTAGTTTTTTAGTATCTTCAATTAACTGGCCTTTGTTTGCTGGAATAACTAAATCGTCTTTTCCAAAAGAAATACCAGCTTTAAATGCATGTTTAAAACCTAAATCTTTTAAATTATCACAAAAAATAACTGTGGTTTTTTGACCACAAAATCTAAATACACTGTCAATAATTTCAGAAACTGTTTTTTTAGGTAGTAATCTATCAATCATAGAAAATGTAATGTCTTTATTTTTAGGTAATAAATTTGCTAACAAAAATCTTCCAGCTGTTGTTGTGTGTTTTTCAATTTTCTTATTCCCATTTTCATCTACAGATTCAAATCGTGAAACAATAGTTGAGTGAACCTTAATCTGGCCTGATGATAGGGCATGGTCTATTTCATCGTGATTAACAAAATATCCATCTGGTTTATCAGTCTGGAACGGAGCCTGGGATAAATAATAAAGACCTAGAATCATATCCTGACTTGGTACAATTATAGGTTTACCATTTGATGGACTTAAAATATTATTTGTTGATAGCATTAATATTCTTGCTTCTAGCTGAGCTTCTAAACTAAGTGGAACATGAACAGCCATTTGGTCACCATCGAAGTCAGCATTAAATGCTGCACAACATAGCGGGTGTAACTCAATAGCATCTCCCTCAATAAGTTTTGGTTCAAAAGCCTGAACACCTAATCTGTGAAGTGTTGGAGCTCTGTTAAGAATTACCGGATGCTCTCTAACAATTAATTCAAGTGCATCCCAAACAGCATTAGTTTCTTTTTCAACTAATTTTTTTGCTTGTTTAATAGTTGAAGCCAATCCTAACTTATTTAATCTTGCATATAAAAAAGGTTTAAATAACTCTAAAGCCATTTTTTTGGGTAGACCACACTGATGGAGTTTAAGGTCTGGACCTACAACGATTACTGATCTTCCTGAATAATCAACTCTTTTTCCTAATAAGTTTTGTCTAAATCTACCTTGCTTTCCTTTTAACATCTCAGCTAAGGATTTAAGTGGTCGTTTACCAGTACCTGTAATAACTCTACCTCTTCTACCGTTGTCAAATAAAGCATCTACAGATTCCTGAAGCATTCTTTTTTCATTTCTAACGATAATATCTGGGGCTTTAAGGTCCATTAATCTTTTTAATCGATTATTTCTGTTTATAACTCTTCTATAAAGGTCATTTAAATCCGATGTTGCAAATCTTCCACCATCAAGAGGAACTAAAGGTCTTAACTCTGGTGGAATTACAGGAACAACAGTTAAAATCATCCATTCAGGTTTCTGACCAGTTTCAATAAACGACTCTATTAATTTAAGCCTCTTAATAGATCTTTCTTCATTAACTTTAGATTTTGTTTCTTTAATTGTATTGATTAAAATTTTTCTTTCTTGCTCAAGATCCATTGATTTTAAGATTGAAAGAATAGCTTCAGCACCAATACCCGCTTCAAAAGACTCTTCACCAAATTCCTCTTGATATTTTGCTAATTCCTCTTCATTTAATAGTTGGTTTTTCGCAAGACCAGTTAAGCCTGGCTCTGTAACTATAAAATTTTCAAAATATAGAACTCTCTCTACTTCTTTAAGTTTCATGTCGACTGCAAGAGAAATTCTACTTGGCAAAGATTTTAAGAACCATATATGAGCAACAGGTGTCGCCAAATTTATATGACCCATTCTTTCTCTACGGACATTAGATTTAGTAACTTCAACACCACATTTTTCACATATGATGCCTCTAAACTTCATTCTTTTATATTTTCCACACAAACATTCATAATCTTTTATTGGGCCAAAAATTCTAGCACAGAATAAACCATCTTTTTCAGGTCTGAAAGTTCTATAATTGATAGTTTCTGGTTTTTTAATCTCACCATAGGTCCAAGATTTAATTTTTTCTGGACTAGCTAACGTAATCTTAATGCTACTAAAGTTTTGAACTTCTGCAATTTCACTACTTTTAAATAAGTCTGTTAATTCTTTTTTCATATTTAATTTAACTCAATATTTAGTGCTAATGATTTTATTTCTTTAACTAATACATTGAATGATTCAGGTATACCAGATTCAAAATTTTCTTCACCTTTAACTATGGTTTCATAAACTTTAACTCTTCCCGCTACGTCATCAGATTTTACAGTTAAAATTTCTTGTAAAGTATATGAAGCCCCATAAGCCTCAAGAGCCCAAACTTCCATTTCACCAAATCTTTGACCTCCTAATTGTGCTTTACCTCCCAATGGCTGTTGTGTAACAAGACTATAAGGGCCGGTAGATCTCGCATGAATTTTATCTTCAACAAGGTGATGAAGTTTAAGCATGTAAATAATTCCAACAGTTACAGGTCTATCAAACATTTCTCCAGTTCTTCCATCCCATAAGTTAGTCTGACCAGAAGATGGTAATTTTGCTAACTCAAGCATTTCTGTAACATCTTTTTCTTTTGCTCCATCAAATACTGGTGTTGATATAGCTATACCATTTTGTAAATTTTCACATAAATCTGAAAACTCAGTTTTATTTAACTTATCAATACCACCATCAAAAACTTCTTTTCCATAAACAGATTTTAAAAATGATGCAATTTTAGTAGTTTTTTCAAATTTTTGGTTATTTTCGTTAACCAGTCTCTTAACTTCTTCACCAAATTCTTTACAAGCCCAACCAAGATGAGTTTCTAAAATCTGCCCAACATTCATACGACTAGGAACACCTAAGGGGTTTAACACAATGTCAACAGGTCTTCCATCTTCTCTATAAGGCATGTCTTCAACAGGTACAATTTTACTAACTACACCTTTGTTACCATGTCTACCTGACATTTTATCACCAGGTCTCAACCTTCTTTTAATTGCAACAAAAACTTTAACCATTTTCATTACACTTGGCAACAAATCGTCACCACTTCTAATCTTTAAAACCTTATCTTCGAATCTTTCTAAAATATCTTGCTTAGCTGTATTATATTGATCTTTTAGCTGAGCAACACTAGCTTCATCATTAACATTGCCAACTGTGATTTTAAAAATATCATTAATATTAATTTTATTAACGGTTTCTAAATCGAGTTTCGTTCCCTCATCAAGATCTTTAATTTTTTTGGTTAAAGATGCACCAGAAAAAATTTGGTTGGCTCTTTGTTTAATGCTTCTTTCTAAAATTTCTTCTTCAACAATTTTGTCTTGTTGAACTGTTTCAATTTCAGCTCTTTCAATTGTAATCGATCTCTCATCTTTTTCTATTCCATGTCTATTAAAAACTCTAACATCAACAATTGTTCCGCTGCTACCCCTAGACATTTTTAAAGAAGTGTCAGTTACATCAATAGCTTTTTCTCCAAAAATAGATCTTAGTAATTTTTCTTCTGGACCCGATGCAGAATCTCCTTTAGGAGTAACTTTTCCAACTAAAATATCACCAGCCTTAACTTCAGCACCAATATAAACTATACCTGACTCATCAAGGTTTTTTAAGGCTTCTTCGTTAACATTTGGAATATCTCTTGTAATATCTTCTTCACCTAATTTAGTATCTCTAGCCATAACCTCATACTCAACTATGTGAACTGAGGTGAATACATCGTCAGTTACACATCTTTCTGAAATTAATATCGAATCCTCAAAATTGTAACCCTGCCATGGCATAAAGGCTACAGTGACATTTTTTCCAAGAGCTAACTCACCAAGTTTAGTTGATGGACCGTCTGCAATGATATCACCAGTTCTTACTTTGTCACCGACTCTAACTAAAGGTTTTTGATTGATACAAGTATTTTGGTTGGATCTTTTAAATTTTTGTAAATTGTAAATATCAACAGCTGATTTGGTAAAGTCAGTTTCATCTGTTGCTTTAACAACAATTCTTTTACCATCAATTTTATCTACAGTACCATCTCGTTTAGCAACAATGGTAACTCCAGAATCAAGGGCAACATCACTTTCTATACCAGTTCCAACTAAAGGGGACTCTGGTTTTAATAGGGGTACAGCTTGTCTCATCATGTTTGACCCCATTAAAGCTCTATTTGCATCATCATTTTCTAAAAAAGGAATTAAAGATGCTGCAACAGAAACTAACTGTTTTGGAGAGACATCAATGTAATCAATATTTTTTGGATTTGATAAAACAAAATTCAAATTTTCTCTACATGGAACCAGTTCTTCTAAGATTTTTCCACTTTTATCAACTTTGGCATTTGCTTGTGCAATTGTATATTTTGTTTCATCCATCGCGGATAAGTATTCTACTTGTTCTTCAATAACACCATTTTTAACTTTTTTGTATGGACTTTCAATGAAACCATATTTATTAATTTTTGCATATGTAGACAAACTATTGATTAAACCAATGTTTGGACCTTCTGGAGTTTCAATTGGACAAATCCTACCATAATGAGTTGGGTGCACGTCACGAACTTCAAACCCAGCTCTTTCTCTCGTAAGTCCACCTGGCCCCAGCGCTGAAACTCTTCTTTTGTGAGTTATTTCAGATAATGGATTTGTTTGATCCATAAATTGTGACAGCTGAGAGCTTGCAAAAAAATCTTTTAATGAAACTGTTAAAGGTTTTGCATTAATCAAATCTTGTGGCATTGCCGATTCAATATCAAGTGTTGTCATTTTTTCTTTAATAGCTCTTTCCATTCTATAAACACCTATACGAGCTTGATTTTCAACAAGTTCGCCAACTGATCTAACTCTTCTATTTCCAAGATGATCAATATCATCAACTTCATCCTTGCCATCACGTAAGTCTAGCATTTTATGAACTATTGCAACTATGTCATCATTTCTTAAGATAGTTATTTTATCAGAACATTCTAAATTTAATCTAGAATTCATTTTAACTCTACCTACATCAGACAGATCATATCTGTCAGAACTAAAAAATAAATTATTAAAAATTTGTGTAGCAATTTCATTTGTTGGCGGTTCGCCCGGTCTCAATACTTTATAAATTTCTGTAATAGCCTCATTTTTATTATTATTTCCATCATTTAGAATAGTGTTTAATAAATATGAACCTTTGTTAATAGTATTGGTAACTGAAATTTCAATTTTTAAAATATTAGCTTCTAATATTTGCTTAATAATAGTGTCATTTAATTCGGTACCAATTCCAAATACACCTTCCTCTTCATCATCATTAACTTTTACCTCTCTATGTAAATACTTGCCATATAGAGACTCTTGGCTAACCAATATATCTTTTAAACCATCATCTGCCAGTTTTTTAGCAGATAAGTAATTAACCTTATCTCCTAATTTGATAACCACTTTACCCGATTTTACATCGATGACTTCTTCAGAAAAATTTTTGGCTTTATAGTTTTCTGGATTAAATTTTGTTTTCCATTTATCTGTTTTAGTGTCAAAAGAATATTGCTCTTTATCGTGGAATTCATCTGCTATCTCTGGCTTAGTAAAACCTAAAGCCATTAATAAAGTAGAAACAAATATTTTTTTCTTTCTATCAATTTTAAAATATAAAAAATCTTTTACATCATATTCTAGATCTAACCATGAGCCTCTGTTTGGAATTACCCGACAATTAAATAGTAATTTACCACTAGCATGAGATTTACCTTTGTCATGATCAAAAAATACTCCTGGACTTCTATGCATTTGATTTACAACAACTCTTTGCACACCATTTGTTATAAATGTTCCACTCTCAGTCATCATAGGGACTTCACCCATGTAAACTTCTTGCTCTTTAGCTGATAAAATATCTTTAGTATTATTTTCTTGATCTATTTCATAAACAACTAATCTCAATGTACATTTAAGAGCTGATGAATATGTTAAACCTCTTTGGATACATTCTTCTTCATCAAATTTAGGTTTTTCTAATTTGTAAGAAACATATTCTAATGTTGCTTTATCATTTAGGTCTTCTATTGGAAAAATACTTTTAAAAACTCTATCAAATCCCTTTGAAAGGTCGCCTGCATCAGCATCAAAATCTGTTAACTGTTTGTATGAATTTTTTTGAACTTCAATAAGGTTAGGTATTGATAAAGTTTCAGTTAATTTACCAAAACTTTTTCTAACATTTTTCTTTTCTGTAAAAGATAATTGCATCTATGATCAGTTACTGATTAAAAAATTAATCAGTAATTAAATTCTTTCTAATTAATTTATTTAAGTTCTACTTTTGCGCCTGCTGCTTCTAATTTAGCTTTAAGCTCTTCAGCATCTTTTTTATTTACACCAGATTTCACTTCTTTAGGTGCACCCTCAACTAAATCTTTTGCTTCTTTAAGACCTAAAGATGTTGCTGCTCTAACTTCTTTAATAACATTAATTTTTTTATCTCCAGCAGAAATTAACATGACTGTAAAATCATCTTTAGCCTCTTCAGCCGCACCGCCTGCTGCTGCTGCTGGCGCTGCTGCAGCCATAGCTGTAACACCCCATTTTTCTTCAAGTTGTTTTGAAAGTTCA
>Ga0209710_1000969_pt1 | contig 23361 bp, 29 predicted proteins | sample ArcticOcean_MG_C_5_FD_187436 | JGI IMG/M metagenome (GOLD analysis project Ga0209710, IMG submission 187436) | Marine microbial communities from western Arctic Ocean - ArcticOcean_MG_CB4_138 (SPAdes) (version 2) | ecosystem: Environmental > Aquatic > Marine > Oceanic | place: Arctic Ocean...
AAAACATTTATAAAATTTATCTTTTTCCTCTGGAAACGCCTCCTGAACTAGAAGTGGAACTCCTGCTTACACTACCAACGCTAGATCTTGAAGAGCTTGAAGATGAGGAAGGTGGTGTATAAGAAGATTTAGGTTTGTTTGAACTAGAAGAACTTGATTCGGATCTTGAATAACTTCTTGAATTATTACTAGAAGAATTCGAATTATTTAATCCACTTCTTGAATAACCTTTGCTGTTATTTAAAGATCCTTTGCTAGACCTGGAAACATTATATGACCTAGTTTTTGAACCATACTTAGTAGTTTGAAAGTTAGGTTTTGAAGATCTTGAATTATTATCAGAACTAGAATTACCATTATTTAGTATTTCTCCTCTGTTCTGGTATCCTCTAGCAGGAGCAACTCCCCCTTGAGCATTTTTAAGAGCATAATAAACTCTATTTATATTTCTATTTTTAATTTGATCTATCTTTTCAGATTTCTCACCTGTTTCTGATTTTACAATTTTAGTTTCGTTTCTTCCTACATTATAATTTGTAACAGATTTAGAATTAGATGAATTTTCAATAATACCATTATCTGTGGAATTCAAAGAGCTTCTTCGCCCATTCATGTATGAAACTCCGGAATATCTATTTCTTGAATAATATGGATCGCTGTAATCTGGGCCATTATAATATGGATGCCACCAATTATTCCACATACCATATCCGTATCGGTTTCCATATCCATATCCATATCCAGGATAATTGAATCCCCATGGAGAGTAATTCCATCTATTCCAATAATTGTAGGGGTTATTCCAGTAAGACATATAAGAATTATTATACCCATTATATCCATATGAATAATTGTCCATGTATGGTGAGTATATATATCTGTCTCTAAATATTATATTCACAGATGAAGGATTATCTCCCCAAGAACCATTACTATTATATGCAATATTTGTATTAGATGAATAGGAATTTACATCAGTTAGTATAGAATCATTAATAGATGTATTTACACCTAGCTCATCAGATTTTTGTTCAAAATAATTTTTATAAAATGTACCATTGTTACTAGCAATTTCTGCTTTGTTACCGTATATACCATCACTATTGTTGGTGTTGATTGTATTTAAAGGACCACAGCTAATAAATGATAAAGTGAAAAGTAATAATATTAAGTATCTCATTTTATTTATAATTTAATTAATTTAGCAACACTTAAAATTAAACAATAACTATGCCAATAACAATTCATGTCTAAAAAGTTAACAAAAAGAGAAGATGATTATTCCAAATGGTACAATGAACTAGTTGTTAAAGCTGATTTAGCAGAAAACTCATCAGTTAGAGGTTGTATGGTAATTAAACCTTATGGCTATGCTATATGGGAAAAAATGCAATCTCAGCTCGATAAAATGTTTAAAGAGACTGGTCATCAAAATGCTTATTTCCCTTTATTTGTTCCTAAAAGTTTATTTGAAGCAGAAGAAAAAAATGCTGAAGGGTTTGCAAAAGAATGTGCTGTCGTTACACATTACAGACTAAAGAACGATGAAAAAAACCCTGGAAAATTAATTGTTGATGAAAAAGCTAAACTAGAGGAGGAGTTAATAGTTAGACCAACTAGTGAAGCAATTATTTGGAACACATATAAAAACTGGATTCAATCCTATAGAGACTTACCTATTTTAATAAATCAATGGGCTAATGTTGTAAGATGGGAAATGAGAACAAGATTATTTTTAAGAACTGCTGAGTTTTTATGGCAAGAAGGTCATACTGCTCATTCCACTAAACAAGAAGCTATAGAAGAAGCTGAACAAATGAATAATATTTATGCTGAATTTGCTCAAAACTTTATGGGCATTCCAGTAATAAAAGGTTTAAAATCTGAGAGCGAAAGATTTGCTGGAGCAGAAGAGACATATTGCATTGAAGCCTTAATGCAAGATGGCAAAGCTTTACAGGCAGGGACATCTCATTTTTTAGGTCAAAATTTTGCCAAAGCTTTTGATGTTAAGTTTGCAAATAAAAGTGGTACTCTTGAACATGTTTGGGCTACATCATGGGGTGTTTCAACTAGATTGATTGGAGCTTTAATTATGACACATTCAGATGATAATGGTTTGGTTCTTCCACCAAATTTGGCACCTATTCAAGTTGTTATCATTCCAATATACAGATCTGACGAGCAATTCGAATTAATTTGCTCAAAAGTAAATCCGATAATTGATAAACTTAAAGCCAAAAATATTTCTGTTTTATTTGATAAAAGAGATACTTACAAGCCTGGATTTAAGTTTAATGAACATGAAATTAAAGGTGTTCCAATTAGAATAGCTATTGGTCCAAACGATTTAGAGAATTCAACCCTTGAAATATTTAGAAGAGATAATATGGTTAAAGAAACAATTAGTTTTGATGAAGTTTTTGATAAAATCGATTTTTTATTAGAAGACATTCAATCTAATTTATTTTCTAAGGCTAAAACATTTACTGAAAATAATACTAGGATTGTAAATAACTATGATGAGTTTAAATCTATTTTAAATAATGAAGGCGGATTTATTTCAGCTCATTGGGATGGTACTAAAGAAACTGAAGATAAAATTAAAAAAGAAACTAAAGCAACTATAAGGTGTATTCCATTAAATACAGTTAAAGAATATGGAAAATGTATCTATTCAAATAAGCCATCTTCACAAAGAGTATTATTTGCTAAAGCTTATTGATTTATTAGTTTTTATAAATAAAAAAATTATGTTGCAAGTTTGTATCCTTTCAATTACATTTGCATTCGTTTTTAATAGGCCCGTTCGTCTATCGGCTAGGACGCCAGGTTTTCATCCTGGTAAGAGGGGTTCGATTCCCCTACGGGCTACTAAATAAATAATATGGCTAATCATAAATCAGCGTTAAAAAGAATTAGAAGAAATGAAGCTGTTAAACTTAGAAATAAGGTTCAGCATAAAGCTACTAGAAACGCTATAAAAAAGCTTAAAGATTTAAGTGCTAAGAAGGAAGCTAACAAACTTTTACCGTCTGTTGTTTCTATGCTTGATAAATTAGTAAAGAATAACATTATTCATGCTAATAAAGCAGCTAATCTTAAATCTAAGCTAACAAAGCAAGTTTCTTCTTTATAATTTTTTTATAATTAAGAATTCATTGAAATAAGAAACTCTTCATTATTGAGTGATCTCTTAATTCTATCATTAATAAATTCCATCGCTTCGACTGGATTCATATCTGCTAGATATTTCCTCATTACCCACATTCTTTGAATAGTGTTTTTATCTAATAATAAATCGTCACGTCTTGTTCCTGAAGAGACCAAGTCAATTGCAGGAAATATTCTTCTGTTAGAAATCCTTCTGTCTAATTGAAGTTCCATATTTCCTGTCCCTTTGAATTCTTCAAAAATCACCTCATCCATTTTAGAACCCGTTTCAGTTAATGCAGTAGCTATTATAGAAAGCGATCCACCTCCTTCAATATTTCTTGCAGCTCCAAAAAATCTTTTAGGTTTGTGAAGAGCATTAGCATCTACACCACCACTTAATATTTTTCCAGAAGCCGGTTGGACAGTATTATATGCTCTAGCAAGTCTAGTTATAGAATCTAAAAGAATTACTACATCATGGCCACATTCAACTAATCTTTTAGCTTTTTCTAAAACAATATTAGCCACTTTTACATGCCTGTCAGCAGGCTCATCAAAAGTAGAGGCTACTACCTCACCTTTTACATTTCTTTGCATATCAGTAACTTCTTCAGGTCTTTCATCAATTAAAAGTATTATTTGATAAACTTCAGGATGATTAGCTGCAATTGCATTTGCAACATCCTTTAATAACATTGTTTTACCAGTTTTAGGTTGAGAAACTATCATTCCTCTTTGTCCCTTTCCAATTGGGGAAAACAAATCCATTATTCGAGTTGAAATTGTACTGCTTTTTTCAGCAATATTAAATTTTTCATCTGGAAACAAAGGAGTTAGATGTTCAAACGATACTCTGTCTCTAACAATATTAGGACTTAAACCATTTATTAAAGAAACTTTAATTAAAGGGAAATATTTCTCTCCCTCTTTAGGTGGTCTTACATGTCCTAATACGGTATCTCCAGTTTTTAAACCAAATAATCTAACTTGAGATTGAGAAACATAAATATCGTCAGGAGAAGTTAAATAGTTATAATCAGACGATCTTAAAAATCCATATCCTTCTTGCATAATATCTAAAACTCCTTCACTTTCGATTATTCCATCAAATTCAAAGTCAGCTTCTTTATATCTATTTCGATTATCCTGATTAAAATTTCTTTCTTTTCTAACAAACTTATTAGGTTTGTGAGGAAGTTTATTATCTTTTACTGGTAAAGATTCCTTAGAAGCTTCTTTTGGTTTTACAACCTCTTTTTTAATTTCATTTTTTGAATCTTTCTTTTCTGAAGAAATGTTTGTTTCAAGTTTCTTTTCATCTTTAGCTGTACTAGGATTTACAGCATAATGATCAATAATTTTATAGGCTAGATCTATTTTTTTTAATCCAGTAATCTTATCAATGCCAAGTTTAGATGCTATTTCTTGTAGTTCAGCAATCTTTTTTTCTTTTAATGCGGATATTTCAAACATTTGTATTGTTTAAGTTTATTTTAATATGTTGAGGAATGTAATTCGCTATATGATATTGTGGGAATGATTATGATAATCAATGTAAATATACAAACTATTTATTAAAACACATTTATTTAGTAATTTTACATAAAATTAATGATAATATGATTCAAAGAATTCAATCTATATTTATGTTTTTGTTGGCTTTAATAAATATAATTTTAATCATTTCTATAGATAGCGATCCTCCCAGTTCTATTCCAGAATCTTACTTTGGATATTACAGAATATATATTACTGATTATTTCTTTTCAGAAATTATTTCATTCATTGTTTTGATTAACCTTTTTTTATTTAAACATTCAAAAGTTCAAATAATTATATTGAGAATTTTATTTTTAACTATGATTTTTGGATTAATAAATTTATTTGATGAAAGATCTTTAGAAACTTCACTTTCAGATCTCGGACTTATTTATTTTATAATTTCGTTTGTTTTAATAATCATGTCTATTCGATCAATTAAAAAAGATCAGGCGATAATAAGCTCATCAAATAGATTGAGGTAATTTAGATCTATTACCTAGTTCTATTATTTCCATGTTTTCAATTTTTTCTTCGTTTATTTCGAATCTAATCATGGTTCTTTTTTTATGAAATCCATGTCTTCCTGCAGCACCAGGATTCATAAATAAAACATTATTGACTTTATCAAATTCAACTTTCAAAATATGTGAATGCCCACAAATAAAAATTTTTGGTTTTTCTTGTCGAATTATCAATTTACTTTTTCTGTTGTAATAAGGTGGTTTTCCTGCGATATGAATCATTGAAACTTTTACTTTTTCACAAATAAATGTATTCACCTCTTTAATTGCAGAACGAATAACATAATCATCAATATTTCCATATACTGCTCTAGTCTTTGTAATTTTTTCTAGTTTATCGTAAACATCTATATTTCCTATATCACCTGCATGCCATATCTCATCAGCTTTTTTTGCATATTTTAATATGCCATCATCAATAAAGCTATGTGTGTCTGATAATAATAGAATTTTTTTCAATTAAATATTTTTTTGACTTTCTTATTAAGGTATATTTGTTTTAAACAAAAGTAGTATTTCTCTTGCGATATTTATTAGAATTATCTTTTAATGGAGCTAACTATCACGGTTGGCAAATACAACCTAATTCGGTTTCAGTTCAAGAAACAATTGAGAATTGTCTTTCAACTATTTTAAACGAAAAAATTAGTATTGTAGGGGCAGGCAGAACAGATACTGGCGTTCATGCTTCTTATTTTTGTGCACACTTTGATTTCAATAAATCAATAATAGAAAAATCTGATTTTATTTATAAATCAAATTCTTTTTTACCAAAAGATATATCAATCAATAAAATATATAAAGTAAAAGATGATTTTCATGCAAGGTTTGATGCATTAAGTAGAACGTATCAATACAAACTTAATACTTTTAAAAACCCTTTTTTATTTAATAACTCTTATTATTTAAAAAAGGAAATTGATTTTTATAAAATGAATTTGGCAGCTTTGAAACTTTATAACTATAAAGACTTTAAGTCTTTTTCTAAATCTAATACTGACGTGCATACTTTTGATTGTAATATTACTGATGCTCAATGGAGTTTTAAAGAAAATCACTGGGTTTTTGAAATCTCAGCAAACCGTTTTTTAAGAAATATGGTACGAGCTATTGTCGGAACTTTAATAGAAATTGGAGAAGGTAAGTATGAAATTTCTCACTTGGATAAGGTAATTAATAGTAAAGATAGAGAAGTTGCAGGTTATTCAGTTCCAGCACAAGGTTTATATTTAACAAATATTATTTATCCAGCAGATTCATTATTTAATGACTAAAAACTCTAACCTTCTAGATGTAAAACTTTTTAAAAGACTTTTAGAGTATGTTTTAATTTATAGAACTGTATTTGTTTTTGTAGCAATTTCAGCATTATTAATTTCTATTTTTTCTACATTAACTCCTTATTTGATTAAGGTAGCCGTTGATGATTATTTAGCATTAGGTAAATATCAAGATTTTATTTTTTTGATAATTATTATGTTTTTGAATTTAATGCTTACTGTTCTTTTTATGTTTTTATTTAGTTATTATGCCAATTTACTCGGTCAAAAAGTTATTTATGATATTCGAGTCCAGTTGTTCAAACATATTCTTGATTTTAAAATGTCATATTTTGATAAGTCATCAGTCGGACGTCTAGTTACAAGAGCTGTTAATGATATGGAAACAATTGCAAGTATTTTTAGTCAGGGTCTGTTTATGATAGCTGCAGATCTGATGCAAATGTTTTTAGTAATTATTGTAATGCTTTTTTTAAGCTGGAAATTATCTTTAACAATTTTTATTATTTTGCCTTTCATTCTTTTTGCCACAAGAAAATTTCAGAAGTCAATGAAAATTGCATTTAATGAAGTTCGATCTGAGGTAGCTAATTTAAATTCTTTTGTCCAAGAGAGAATTACTGGAATGAAAATCGTTCAATTGTTCAATAGAGAAAAAATTGAGTATGATAATTTTGTTAAAATTAATGAAAAACATAAAAAAGCTTGGTTGAAAACAGTTTGGTATAATTCAATATTTTTTCCAATTGCAGAACTTTCTACATCTGTTACTATAGGTTTGATTGTTTGGTTTGGTGGTCTAAATGCTGTTTTAGAAAATTCATCAATAACGCTTGGAACTATATTTTTATTTATACAACTATCTCAAATGCTATTTAGGCCATTGCGTCAAATAGCAGATAAGTTTAATACATTACAAATGGGTATGGTTGCTGCAAATAGAATTTTTAAAATAATTGATACAAGAAGCAGTATTTCTGATTTAGGCACTAAAAATGAAGACTTAATAAATGGTAATATAGTATTTGAAAATATTAGCTTTTCATATGTTGAAAATGAAAAAGTAATTAAAAATCTTTCTTTTAATATTAAAAACGGTGAAAAAATTGCAATTGTTGGTTCTACTGGATCTGGAAAGACTACAATTGTTAATTTAATATCTAGATTTTATGATGCTCAAGAAGGATCAATTTTTATTGCGAATCAAAATATAAAAGATTATAAATTAAAATCTCTTAGAAGTCGAACTGCTTTAGTATTACAAGATGTATTTCTTTTTGCTGATACTATTTTAAATAATATTACTCTTTGGGATTTATCCATTTCTTTTGAGAGTGTTGTAAGCGCTGCAAAAAAAATTGGAATTCATGATTTTATTATGTCTTTGCCTAACGGTTATAATTATAATGTAAAGGAAAGGGGAGTAATGTTGTCTCAAGGTCAAAGGCAATTGATTTCTTTTTTAAGAGCATATATTAAAAATCCATCAATTTTAATACTTGATGAAGCAACCTCTAGTATAGATTCAAATTCTGAAGAATTGATTCAAAATGCAACCGCAAAAATTACTCAGAACAAAACATCGATTATAATTGCTCACAGGTTATCTACAATTTTAAATTCTGATAGAATTTTTGTTATGAATCAAGGTGTTTTGGTAGAAAACGGAACACACAAGGAATTAATATCAAAGAAAGATGGGTATTATAAAGGTTTGTATGAAATTCAATTTAAAAAAGAAAAAGCTACTGTAGTTCAGTCTCAAGGTTAGATTTTAAAATCTCACTATTTTTAATTGGGATAAGCTCTCCGTTTTTAATTAAAGATAATTTACCATTCTCTTCTGAAATAACTATAGCTAAAGCATCAGTTTTTTCTGTAATTCCTATAGCTGCTCTATGTCTAAGACCAAGCCTTGAATTAATATTTTGATTATCTGTTACAGGAAGAATAACTCTGGATCCAGTTATGTAATTCCCTTCAATTATAACTGCACCATCATGAAGCGGACTGTTTTTATAAAAAATACTTTCAATAATTGGACTAGAAATAGTAGCGTAAAGTTCATCTCCACTAGTTCTTACAAAATCTAAACTATTATTTCTTTCGATTACAAAAAGAGCACCTGTTTTATTTTTTTTTAAATTTTCACAAGCAATAATAAACTCATCAAAATCCATACTACTTTGTTCGTTAGAAATTTTAAAGAATAAATTAAATTTCTTTAGGATATTCTTATTATTAGTAATATTTGAAGAACCAAGTAAAAGCAGAAATTTTCTTATTTCTTGTTGAAAAACTACAATGATTGCAATTACTCCTACACTAATAAAACCCCCAAGAATATTACTTAATATCCGCATATTAACAAGTTCGGTTAACCACCAGATAATATAAATTATTACAAAACCTAAAAAAATATTTATAGCAGCAGTTCCTTTAACTAACTTGTACACATAGTATAGCATTATTCCAACTAGAATAATATCTAAAAATGGTATTATGAAGTTTTTAGTTATGTTAAGTATATCTTCCAAATCACTACAAAATTAGTTAAAATTGTTTTAAACGTTTTCTTTTAAAAAACCACACAGTTTAATTACTTCGTTTGCCTGCTTTACGTCATGAACTCTTAATATGTTAGCACCATTAATTAATGCTATAGTGTTCAAGGCAGTAGTCCCATTTAATGCTTTTGAAGGATCTGTTTTTAAAAGCTTATAAATCATTGATTTTCTTGAAACCCCAATTAATATAGGCTTGTGTAAAACCTTATATAGTTTCAAATTATTTAATATTTGATAATTATGTTCAATAGTTTTTCCGAATCCAAAACCAGGGTCGATTATAATATCACAAACTCCTTTTTTTTGTGCAAAATCTATTTTTTTTGATAAATTTTTTATGATTTCATAATTAATATTTTGATAAGTAGGATTTATTTGCATATTTGAAGGATCTCCTTTCATATGCATCATTATATAAGGAGCTTTGTATCTCTCTGCTATTTTATAAATATTATTATCAAAATCACCGCCTGAAATATCATTTATTATTGAAGCTCCAGCGTTAATAGATTTTTCTGCAATTTCACTTCTAAAAGTGTCAACCGATATAATAGTTTTTTTAAATGTTTTATAAATAAGTTTAATAATTGGTAATACTCTTTTTTCTTCTTCCTTTATAGTTATTTTTTTTGCTCCTGGTTTAGAACTATATCCTCCGATGTCAATAATATCAACTCCATCTAAAATCATTTTCTCAGCTTGCTTTAATATTTCATTTTCGTTAGAATAAACTCCTCCATCATAAAATGAATCAGGAGTAACATTTAAAATCCCCATGATTTTAGGACTTGATAAGTCTAGAAGAGATCCTTTAATATTTAAAATCATGATTTTTTTAATAACTTTTCACAAAAGTAATCTACCTAATTCAATTTTTTCAACGAAATTTATAGAAAAAATAATAATTGGCAGAAAATACGTCATCACAATACGATCAAGTTATTACAATTTGTAGAGATCTTTTTAAGAAGAAAATGATTGATTATGGAAGTGCATGGAGAATTTTAAGACTAACTTCTTTAACTGATCAAATTTTCATTAAAGCTCAACGCATTAGAGGTTTACAAACTAATAAGGAAAGAAAAGTCGATGAAGGTGAATTTTCAGAGTTCATAGGTATTATTAATTACTCTTTAATGTCATTAATTCAAATTGAAAAAGGTGTTGTAGAATCTCCTGATTTAAATTTGGAACAAGCTATCAAACTTTATGATTTTAATTTTGCAAAAACTAAAAGTTTAATGGAAAATAAGAATCATGATTATGGAGAGGCATGGAGAGAAATGAGAGTAAGTTCATTAACAGATTTAATTATTCAAAAAATATTGAGAATTAAGCAAATTGAAGATAATCAAGGTAAAACTTTAGTTAGTGAAGGAATAGATGCAAATTATCAAGATATGATAAACTATTCTGTATTTGCATTGATTCATTTACAAGACAAATAAATAATTATGTTTTGGTTTTGGAAAAAATTAGGTAACATATTAATAACTCTTTTTGGTGTAGTTACTATAATTTTTTTCCTATTTAACATTCTTCCTGGTGACCCCGCTCAAATGATGCTTGGTCAAAATGAAAACTCTGAACAATTACTTGTTTTAAAAAAAAAATATGGTTTTGATAAACCAGTTTTTAATCAGTATTTGTATTATTTAAACGATTTATCAATAATTTCATTTCATTCAAAAGATCCTGAAAACATTTCTTTTTTAAAAGAAAAAAAATACAACTACTTAAATATTTTTGAGAATAAAAATTCTTTTTTAGTATTAAAAACTCCTTACTTGAGAGACTCTTATCAAAAAAACGGAGTATCTGTTATAGAAATAATTAAAAATACATTGCCTAATACTTTTGTTTTAGCTTTTGCTTCTATTTTAATTGCAGTATTTTTAGGATTGTTTTTGGGTATAATTGCTGCTTTAAATAAAAATACTTGGATAGATTATTTAATTCAAGTGACAAGTACTTTGGGGATGAGTATTCCTTCTTTTTTTAGTGCGATAATCTTCGCCTGGATATTTGGATTTGTTTTAAGCGAATTTACTGGGCTAAATATGACTGGAAGCTTATATGAACTTGATGATTACGGTGAGCAAATGAAACTACAGTTAAAAAACCTTATTCTGCCCTCAATAGTGTTAGGAATTAGACCAATAGCGGTAATTTCTCAAATGATGAGAAATTCATTATTGAAAGTTCTTTCTAAAAATTATATTACAACTGCATATTCAAAGGGTTTGTCAAAGTATAATGTTATTAAAAATCATGCCATTAAAAACTCATTAAACCCAGTTGTTACAGCATTATCAGGATGGTTTGCAAGTATGCTTGCAGGTTCTGTTTTTGTAGAATATATATTTGGATGGAATGGCTTAGGAAAAGAAATTGTAGACGCTTTAAATAAATTAGATGTTCCGGTTTTAATTGGATCAGTGCTTACAATTTCTATAATATTCATAATGATCAATATATTTGTTGATATAATTTATACTTGGTTAGATCCAAGAACAAAAAATAATTTTTAAAAATATAAAATGAGAAGAAAAATAGTAGCTGGTAATTGGAAAATGAATAATGATTTAAAACAAACCATTGATTTAATCAATGATTTAAAACAGAATTTAGGTAATGTAGATGTTAAAGTACTGATAGCCCCTTCTTTCCCTTTTCTAAAAACTGCAGTTGATCAGGTTGGAGATCATAGTATAGAGGTTATATCTCAAAATATTAATGATAATAAATCCGGAGCTTTCACTGGCGAGGTTTCGATAGATATGTTAAAAAGTATTGGAATTAATACCACCTTAATTGGTCATTCAGAAAGAAGAGCAATTTATAATGAAGACGATGTTCTACTTTTTAAAAAAATTAATATTGCATTGAAAAGTAATATGGATATAATCTTTTGTTTTGGTGAGGAATTAAAAGATAGAAAATCTAATTCTCATTTTGATGTTGTTAAAAGTCAATTGGATAACACTGTTATGAAATTGGAATCAAGTTCATGGAAAAATATTGTTTTAGCTTATGAACCTGTTTGGGCTATTGGAACGGGTGAAACAGCATCAGCAGAACAAGCTCAAGAAATACATGAGTTTGTTAGAAACTATATTTCTGAGAAGTTTAATTCTGAAGTTGCCGATAATATATCTATTTTATATGGGGGCAGTGTTAAGCCTTCTAATGCTGTTGAAATTTTTGATAAAAAGGATGTTGATGGTGGTCTGATTGGAGGAGCTGCTTTAAAAGCACATGATTTTATTGAAATAATTAAGGCAAATAGCTAAGTTTTTTATATAAATTAAAAGTAGTTTGGGAACAAAAGAAAAAATATCTGAACAGCATCTTTCAGAGACTGATTTAATGAACGAAAATGAAATCATTCTTTATAATGATGATGTGAACACATTTGATCATGTTATTAATACTTTAATAAGCGTTTGCGATCATACTTTAGAGCAAGCAGAGCAGTGTTCCTTGATAGTTCATTATAAAGGTAAATGTAGTGTTAAGACTGGATCTTACTCTGATTTGAAACCGATGTGTACCGAATTATTACAAGCTGGGCTTTCTGCTGAAATTGAGTAATAATATTATGGCATGAGTTTTGTGTTATATAATTAGTATGAAAAAATTAATTTTTTTATTTATGGGAATATTTACTTTCTCTTGTGGTGCTCAAGAACCAGATGAAATATCTACTGTTAAACAAAGCATTCATCAATTTAAACTTACAGATTTAAATGGCGAAACTTTTAGTATGTCTAGTTTAAAAGGTAAGAAAATCATGGTAGTTAATACTGCATCAAAGTGTGGTTTAACGTACCAATATGAAATTCTTGAGAAAATGTATAAGGATTATAAATCTGATAATTTTGTTATTATTGGTTTTCCTGCTAATAATTTTTTATGGCAAGAACCAGGCTCAAATGAAGATATTGCAGCATTTTGTCTTAAAAATTATGGTGTAAGTTTTCCAATGATGGAAAAAGTTTCTGTAAAGGGTTCTGACATGCACCCACTTTACAAGTTTTTAACTAGTAAAAACAAGAATGGTTATAAAGATTCCTCAGTCAAATGGAATTTTCAAAAATATTTAATTAATGAAAATGGTTATCTTGAAAAAATAATTTCACCAAGAACAAAACCAGATGATCCATCTGTCATTCAGTGGATTAAAACTTAATTAAATGAAAAAAAAAAATGGAGTAAGTACTAAATGTGTTCATTCAGGAGAATTAATTGATGATCGTTTTAAAGGTGCAACCTCTCCACTTTTCCCCTCTACTGCTTATGATTTTGTAGATGTTGAAGATGATAAATATCCTAGATATTTTAATACACCAAATCAAAAAGCTTTATCAAAAAAAATTGCTGATCTTGAAAATTGTGAATCAGCCTTATTGTTTAGCTCTGGAATAGCTGCAATTTACACTTCCTTATTTAGTTTTATTAGATCTGGTGACCATGTTATATTTCAATCTTCTATATACGGAGGAACACTAAATTTAGTTATTAAAGAATTTAAAAAATTTAATATAGATTACAGCCTTGTTGATAGTTTTTCTGTTAAAGAATATGAAAAGGAAGTTAAAAATAACACCAAAATAATTTTTGTTGAATCTCCTAGTAATCCTCTTTTAAAAGTTATTGATTTGAAAGCGATTTCTAATCTTTCAAAAAAACATAATTTAATTTCTATAATTGACAACACATTTTCCAGCCCAATTAATCAAAACCCCGCAGATTTTGGAATAGATATAGTTCTTCATAGTGCTACAAAATATCTTGGTGGACATAGTGATATACTAGCAGGTACTTTAGCTTCTAGTGAGGCTATTATTAATAAAATAATTGAATCATCAATTAATTACGGAGGAAACTTAAGTGAATACACTGTTTGGCTTTTAGAGAGAAGTATTAAGACATTATCTTTGAGGGTCAATAAACAAAATGAAAATGCTATAAAAATTGCAGAATATCTTACAACTGTTGATAAGGTTAAAGCAGTTTTTTATCCTGGTTTAAAATCTCATCCTGATTATGAATTGTCAAAAAAACAAATGCGAGGATTTGGAGGTATGCTATCCTTTGAATTATTAGATTTGGATACAGCAATACTATTTACTAGAAAACTGAATTTAGTTAAATCCGCAATGAGTTTAGGTGGAGTAGAATCTACATTGTGTTCTCCTTCATTAACTTCTCATTCAAAAATATCAAAAAATGAAAGAGAAAAATTAGGTATTTTTGATGGACTTTTGAGGTTTTCAATTGGAATTGAAGATTCAGAAGACATTATTAATGATCTTATTCAAGCTTTTGAAAAATTATGAAAGAAATTAAATTAGATATTCTTGCTTTTGGTGCTCATCCTGATGATGTTGAACTTGGATGTGGTGGTACATTAGCTAAAGAAATTCATAATGGTAAAAAAGTTGGAATTATAGATTTAACCAGAGGAGAATTAGGAACAAGGGGTGATGCTAATACAAGAGATATTGAAGCACAAAATGCATCTAAAATATTGAGAGTTGAAATTAGAGAAAATTTAAATTTCAGAGACGGGTTTTTTGTAAATGATGAAACTCATCAATTAGAAATAATTAAAATCTTAAGAAAATACAGACCAGAAATAGTTTTGTGTAATGCTCAAGATGATAGACATATAGATCATCCAAAAGGAGCAGAGCTTGTGAGTGATGCATGTTTTTTAAGTGGATTAAGAAAAGTAGTAACTAAAGTTGATGATTTAACCCAGGAGGAATGGCGTCCAAAAAATGTGTATCATTATATTCAATGGAAAAATTCAAATCCTGATTTTTTAGTTGATATTTCAGGATATATTGAAACTAAAACAGATGCAATAAAAGCATATTCTAGTCAGTTTTTTGACCCAAATAGTAGTGAGCCTGAAACACTTATTAGTAATAAAAATTTCGTTAGTAACGTAATAAACAGATCTGCTGACTTAGGTAGATTAATCAATGTAGAACATGCAGAAGGATTTACATCTAAAAAATTATTAGGAGTTAATAATCTTCAAAGTCTTATATAAAGATATAAGCCCAATAGATTAGTAATCCCTGAATTGGTAATCGTATTATTGTCCCTAATATATTTTTTTTCTTTTTAATTGAAATCTGCAAGTGATATACATTTGCTGGAAACACCATAATTAATAATATTATTATTCCAATAGCTGAAATTGATCTTGTAGTTTCTAATATAAGACCAAGTCCTAAACCTATTTCAATAATTCCAATTATAATATTTATCAACTCAGGCTTATAGACCCACTTTGGTGTAATTAAAAGAAAAAATTTAGGATTTTTAAAATGACTAATTCCAGCGAATAAATAGAAAAGAATCATAACAATAAGAGAAACAAAATTTAAATCCATAAATAGATATTTATATGATCTTTAATATAATAAATATTAAATATATCTTTTTCTTTAAAATATTCTTCTAACTTTTAATATCAATAGTGTTTTATTAGAAATATTAGATAAAATAATATAAATTTGCGCCTGATTATATGGTGGTTGTAGTTCAGTTGGTTAGAACGCCTGATTGTGGTTCAGGAGGTCGCCGGTTCGAGTCCGGTCTTCCACCCTCAAGGGATTCAAGAAATTGAGTCCCTTTTGTCATTTTTATAGGTTACAGTTTCCAGCAAGACACCCGCAAAGCAGTTTATTTAAACGGCTAATTTTATTTCTTATATTTAGTTTATGAACGGATTCACTTTAGTTGATTACTCTGCTTTTGGATTATGGATTTTAATTAGTTTATTATTGTCTTATTTAATTGTCAGAAAATTAAATTTTTTTGGAGGAGAAAAAAAAACTCAAAAAGCACTAACTATTGGACTTGTTGCAGGTCATCTGCTGTACCTAATTTGGAAAAAAATTTGGTTGTTTATAGTAAACTAAATTATGTTCACTAAGATAATGAATATGTCAAAATTAAGGATAGCTCTAAACCATAGGTATTTCTTATTGTTTAATCTAGTTTCATTCTAAAGTGTCTTAATATTATATTCGCTTTTAAATATAAATTATGTCAGATAAACCTAAATGTGGATGTGGAAACACTCAAAATCCTGATGGATTTTGTGATGGTTCTCACAATAATCAAGTAGATTAAATAGACGCATTCTATTTCGAATGTTTTTGTATCTTAATCTTATGAAAAAAATTATCTTTTTATTATTAACTTCAATTTTATTCCAAAGCTGTTCTAGTTACAAATCAGTTGACTTTAATGATATTGTAGTTGAAAAAAAACGAAAGTTTGAAATTGAAAAGTTAGATAGCTCTAAGCTAACAGGACGATTAGTTTCTAAAAACGAAAACTCAATTGTTCTGGAAACTAATAGTGGATTCCAAACAATAAAAAATACTGAAATTCAAGAATTAAAAGTCAAAAAGTTTTCAGTTTTAAAAACAATCACTGGATTAACGAGTACGTACTTCCTCATATTTATTGTTATAGGAATAGTCGGTTTAGCTACTCTTATGGGTTAGAGGTGTCTCTAGATGTAAAACCAAATTTATGGCCATTATTGTTGGTATTTAATTAGATATAATTAATTCATTATTGATATGTACATGTCTAATGATGTGGCTACCATTAGCCAAATGAAATATGGTAATCCTAACCAAGCATATTTCCAACCGTGCATTTTACGATTATAATCAATAATTGCATATATAAAATATGATAATAGAAGTAATAGGAATACACCTGTCCATACCCACTGTAATCCAAAAAATACAGGGTTCCACATAATATTTAAAAGAAGAGCAGGAAAAAATAATTTTAATGATTTAACACTGTTTTTTAAATAAAAAGAAGTCATTAACAAAGAGAATGTAATAGCTATCGTTGTCCAAGCTAGTCCAAATACCCAGCCTGGAGGAGTCCAAGGTGCTTGATTCAATGATGTGTACCAATCTGAGGACACTCCATCTCCTGTCCAAACTTGACCAATAGCCAAACCTCCAAAGTTAATAGTTAAAAAAACTATTAATGTTAAGATATACTTTTTCATTACTTATAATTATTCTTCTGTTTTAATGGCTGTAGCATTATCCATTATATAAACACCACTACTTACATCTTCTCTTTTTAATCTAAGGATTCCGGTAACAGTAACTAGTTCATCCATTAAATAATCGTCATAGCCTGGATTTAATCTTAGCTCTATTGCTGATTCAGGGCCTCCAAAACCACAGAAAAAACAATCGGCATAAGGGTTTTCAGAAAGAACAAAAACACCTTCATCAGGGGAAAGAGTAAGCATGTATCCAGTTATTTTAACCTCTTTATTGTCTAGTGGTTCAACTGCTTCACCAAAATATGGGATTTGAACATAGCCATACATGTCTTCAGCATATTCAGATTTATAATAAACATCTCTTAATTTAAGCCAATCAATTTCTACCTGTGAAAACAAACTAGTTGATATAAAAAAAACGATTATGAAAGTCAGTTTACGCATCTGCTAATATTTTAGAAATGTTCATTTTATATACTTGAATAGCTGGAATTAAAGAAGATATTATACCAATTAAAATAGATAAACCTAATAGCCAATATTCTTCATTTAAAATTTTAAAGGAACTTAAGTTGTAATTTATACTTTCTTCCATTAACGAAGATACAAACATGACTCCAAACCTACTAAATAATATTCCTAATACAAATCCTGAAATTGTTAGAACTAAGCTTTCGAAAATGATCATTGTAGATAACTGAAATCTTGAAGCACCCAGTGTTCTAATTAGTGCCATCTCATATTTTCTCTCTCTCATTGAATTAAATAAGTTTATAAATAAACTAAATCCAGAAACAATTATAATTAAATAGGCTAAATAGCTTAAGGTTTCAATTCCAAATCCAAAAAGTTTAAATAATCTTGAAATTTCATAAGATGGTACTGCTGCTTGAAGATTTGTATTTTCATTAATTTGTCGTGGAAATTGAATGATATTCATTGGACTTTTAAACTTTATCAGCATTGCTGTTATTTTTTTTTCATCATGCTCGTGTTCATCATCATTTTCATGATCATGAGTGTCGTGAATATCCCAAATACTTTCTGGAGAGGTTATGATAAGTTGATCAATTACAGAATTTGAAGGCTTAAGTAATCCTACAACCGTAAAGCCTCCATTTTCATGAGGTTGTCCGGTTTCTCTTAGTCCGTGTGAACTAATTAAAACATCACCTAAATTTATTTTTAATTTTTCATATACTTTTGAACCAACTAATACTTCATAAGGGTTGTTCCATTTTTTACCCTCTTTGATTGTGCCCTTGTAGAGATCAATGAATTTCTTTTCAGTACCCACAATTCTAAATCCCTTATAGTTATCACCATAAAGAAGTTTAATGCTCGAACCCACCATTCTGTTTTTACTGACCTTTTCAGCTTCTTTTAACGATATATTTCCAGTTGGTGAGTCAATATGGTAAACAGAAGCAAGTATTAGCTGTAACGGACTTCCTTTTGCCCCAACAACCATATCAATTCCTCTCAAATTATTATCCATTTGATCTTTTATCAAAGTATTTAATTGTAGCAAAAGGGATATTATTCCTATACCAAGAATTAATAAGGATAAACTTATAGATGAACTTAAAGGTTTATTGAAAATGTTTTTAATACTTAATTTAAATATATTCACAATTCAATGGATTTTTTAAAATGTTCTTTTAATCTACTATCATGAGTTATAACAATTAATTGAGCTCCAAAATCAGTAGCTTGTTTTTTTAATAGTTTAATAACCTTTGAACAATTAGTATCATCTAAACTAGACGTAGGTTCATCTGCTAAAATCAATTTAGGAGAATTTACAATTGCCAAAGCTATAGAAGCTCTTTGTTTTTCACCTTGACTTAACTGGTTTGTTTTTTTATTTGACTTGTCAAAAATATTTAAGTTTTTAAGAATACTCTCAATTCTATTATTATCATTTTTGTTTGCTATATACTGAGCAAGCTGTAAGTTCTCTTTAACTGTAAGAGAGTTAACAAAATGAGGTCTTTGAAATACAATTCCGATATTATTTTTTCTAAATCTATCTAGCTGATGTGATGACAACTGACTAAGTTCTTTGTCAAATAATTTAATCGACCCTGAGTTTGATTTAAGTAGTCCTGCAAGAAGATGCATTAGTGTAGTTTTTCCTACACCTGAGTTACCAATAATTAATAAGTTTTCATTACTTTTTAAATCAATGTCCTGAAATTTAAAAAATATTTGATTATCGTAATTAAACTCAACCTCTTTGGTTATTATCATTTTTTAAATATATGATATTATAAACATTTGAGAAAAAGCAAATACTCTAAATTGTAATATTTTAAAAATTGAACTATTTATTTTTAAAGAATTGTATATCAAACTTTAATTTTAGTTAAATTTATATAGTGATGTTAAAAAATTTCTTTTTTCTATCTATTTTTTGTTTTATTTCTTGTTCTTCAAGTGAAGAAGAGATTAATATTGTTAATGATATAGCTTATTGTAAAGCGTGGAATGACATTGAAGTATTTGCTAACTCAAGTGAAATGAATTCTAAATCAGATTGGGATAAAAGAATTCAATTAATTGAAAGTTTAATTTCAAAATTATCTGATGAGTGGAAAGGACCAGGACAAACTTATTTGAAAATTGTTAAAGCAAGAGCAGAACTACTAGGACAATACAATTATGTTTCTTCTGAAGAGCTGCCAAATGATATTTTAAAAGCTTTTATTGATAAATATTATGAAGAGCAAAAGCAAGCGGATAAGCTTATAGATTATCTAAAAACTGTATGTTAATTCTTCTTTGAAATATTTTATTTTTTCCAAGTACCGCCATATTTGTAAAACTGATTGTCTTTTTTTACTATACTTAGACAGTCTTTACAAGAAAAAATCCATTCTTTAATTGATTTATATTGAATTCTATACATTACAGAAAAATCTTTTTTACAGATATCACAATGTTTAATTCTTGATTTATTCTTGATCAAAATAGAACAGTTTTTCAATTTTAATATTAAGTTTCTGCGCTATTTTCATTGCTAATTCTAAAGTAGGTTTATATCTATATCTTTCAATTGAAATAATAGTTTGACGACTTACTCCTACATTGGTCCCTAATTCTTCTTGAGTGAATCCATTTTTTTGTCTTATTTCTTTAAGGTTATTTTTTAATATCATTTTAAACTGTTCTGTGTAAGTAAAACTGATACAATGACTTTATGATTGATATAAATGCAAGCAGAACAAGAACAAAAAAAACAATTCCACCATCTGTTAATTGAAAGTTGTTATATAATTCCTGGTTTCCAGTGAGGTTTAATAATTCTTTATTTTTAAATTTAGAACATACATATCCAATAAAAATGAATAAAGAGAATTCATAGAGTAAATAACCTAATTTATACGATTTTGAATTTATCATATCATCTCTTTCATCTTTTGATTCTTTTTTTTTAAAAATAAATTCTAATAAAGAGTATGCAATAGAAAAATAAATTACTGTAAATATTAAAATTTCAATTATTTTTCCGATTAAATCATCCATTAAAATCAAGTTGATCTCTTGATTTTCATAAAAATAAGGAAGGAAAATAAAAACAAATACTATTGAAAATATAATCTCAATTAAGATTGATATTTCTTTTTTAGATAGTCCCATAATTTTATTTTTGAATTATTCGAAGTATTAGTATAGCAAGTTTAGAAACTGAAAAAGTAAAAAGTCCAAAAAGAGGAGATAATAATGCGACCTTTAAACCTCCAGCTATTATAGAAGGATTCGCTTCTCCAGTTGCTTCAAGAACATCAAAAGCAGTTATAAGTCCTATAAAGGCACCCGTGACACCTAAAGCTAAACCAAGTGTGCCACTATCACTTATATGTTTAAGCATTTTTTTTGAAATTTCAATATTTGTTTTGATATTCACAAGAGATTTTACTAAAAAGTAAATTGAAAGTAATAAACAGACAAGAACAAGAGACATAAATAAAGCCCCTCCCTCCATAAATCTATTAAACAAAGTTGTTCCAATTAATCCTGTTATTATTGCCATAATTCTTAATATTTTTAGTTTCATTTTTATTTATATGTTAAGTTAACTTTACAAATATATATAAAAAATGTTAAGTTAGCTTAACATGTGTGTTTTTTTTCATTTTCGTATATTGTATGAATGTCTTTATCTAAATTATTTCATGTCTTAATTCTTCTTTTTTTTATTTCTTGCAATAATTCAAATGAAATTAGTAAGCCTAACATCGTTTTATTTATGGTAGATGATTTAGGGTGGCAAGATACTTCTGTTCCATTTTGGAATAATAAAACGAAGTATAATAAACTATATAATACACCTAACATGGAACTCTTAGCTGAAATGGGTGTGAAATTTACTAATGCTTATGCAACTCCTGTTTGTTCTCCATCCAGAATTAGCTTAATGACAGGCATGAATGCTGCTAAACATAGAGTTACAAATTGGACTCTTCATGCGAATAAAAAAAAACCGGCAGAAATTAATCATAAATCTTTTGAATTTCCTGATTGGAATTATAATGGGTTATCAACTTCAGATTCAATTAATAATTCAGTTTATGCTACTCCTCTTCCTCAAGTTTTAAAAGATAATGGTTATTATACAATTCATGCAGGTAAAGCTCATTTAGGAGCAATTGGATATCCATCTTCAGACCCTTTAAACATTGGATTTGACATTAATATAGCTGGACATGCCGCTGGAGCTCCGCAGAGTTACTTAGGTCTAGATAATTTCGGAAACAATGATCCAAAAAATAAAATATGGGCTGTTCCTGGTCTTGAAAAATATCATGGAAAAGATATTTTCTTGACTCAAGCACTTAGTGAAGAAGTTTTAGAGAAATTACAAAAACCCATTAATTCAAAATCTCCATTTTTTTTATACTTTTCTTTATATGGTGTTCATGCTCCTTTAATGGAAGACAATCGTTTTGTTGAGAAATATAAAAATATAGGTTTAGAAAATTCTGAGATTAAATACGCTTCAATGGTTGAAAGTATGGATCATGCTTTAGGTGTTGTGTTGGATGAACTTAAAAAGAATAATATTTTAGAAAATACAATTGTTGTATTTATGTCTGATAATGGAGGTTTAAGTGCAGTTGCCAGAGATGGAAAAAGACACCAACACAATTACCCTCTAAAAAGTGGTAAAGGATCTATTTATGAAGGAGGAATAAGAGTTCCTATGATTGTTTATTCACCATTTCATAAAACGAATGTTAAAGAAATAAATCACCCAGTTATAATTGATGATTTCTTTCCTTCGATCTTAGAATTTGCTAATTTAGAAAACAGTAGTTTAATCCAAGAAATAGACGGTCAAAGTTTTGTTCCTCTTTTAAAAAACAAAGAAATAGACGATAAACCACTATTCTGGCATTATCCTAACTGGTGGGGACCTAGTGGACCTGGAATAGGTAGTTACAGTGCTGTTAGGCAGGGCGAATGGAAATTTATTTACTTTCATAATACTCAAATTATGGAATTGTATAATTTAGAGAAGGATATTTTTGAAAATGAGAATTTAATTTTTGTAAATAATTCAAAATCTGAGGAGCTAGCTAATGTTTTGTCAGAATATTTGAAATCAGTTGATGCGCAAATGCCTTATAATAAGACTACAAATTCAAGAGTTCCTTGGCCAAACGAGCATCCGGTTTTTAACTAATGAAAAAATCTAATCTTCCTCAAAAGACTTGTCCCATTTGTAATTTTCCATTTTCATGGAGAAAAAAATGGGAAAAAAATTGGAATGATGTTGTTTATTGTAGTAAGAAATGTAGAATGTCAAGTAAGAAAAAAATATAAAAAAAAGTGATGGAAGGAACAGATTATCTATCAGATAAATTTTAACTAAAATGTATAATAAAATTGCCTTTTTGTTTTTATACGTTTCGGTTATAATTTCTATAAACACAAAAAACTTTAAATCTTAATGAAAAATTTTAATACATGTTTTTTAATAATAATAACTTTTACATCCTTTACATCCTTAGATAACTCTTCACTTTGGGGAAGTATAGGTCATAAGGTAGTTGGAGAAATTGCTGAAAGAAAACTTAACCCAAGTGTTAAACTCATTGTAAACGATTTGTTAGATGGAGAATCTATGTCAAGTGCTAGTACTTGGGCTGATGAAATCAAATCAGATCCTAAATACCAAAAACATAGTCCATGGCATTATGTAAATATGCCATTAGATAAAG
>Ga0209710_1000973_pt1 | contig 23227 bp, 34 predicted proteins | sample ArcticOcean_MG_C_5_FD_187436 | JGI IMG/M metagenome (GOLD analysis project Ga0209710, IMG submission 187436) | Marine microbial communities from western Arctic Ocean - ArcticOcean_MG_CB4_138 (SPAdes) (version 2) | ecosystem: Environmental > Aquatic > Marine > Oceanic | place: Arctic Ocean...
CCGATCGTGTTCAACAAAACTCGAGTGATCGTGTTGAACCAATCGTTGGGTTTCTGAAAGATCGCATCCACGACTGTAGACCCTTGGGTTTCTGAAAGGTCGAACGACATTTTTAGGGTTTTGAATTTTGCACAGAACGGCTTTCTATCATTCGTTTTGTCTATATGACGGTCTAACTGACCAATTTATTTATTTATATTTTCAGGGGTATGTTATGTTTTCAACGCTAGAAAGCTCGGATTCGTTACCCATGACGAGTGCCGAATCGATGTTCGAGGGGTTAATCGGGGGTGGCTTCGAAAGCTCGGATTCGTTAAACCTGACGACTGAAGAACTAGATGAAATTCTCGGTCCACCCAAGCTCGAAATGAGCGAGCCCATCCACGGGATGTTCAACGGGGTAGTCATGAGTGGCTACAACCAAAAGGACCGTGTGGTTGACCTGAAAAAGATACTCGAGAAAGAACTACTCCCGAGGTCTCCGATAGGTAACGGGTTATATCTAGAAACCACTGAGCTCACTGGAAGGTATGGTAGAATGACCAAGGGCTTTTCACATACTCTTGAATACGGCAAAAATGGTGATATCGATATGAAGTTCTTTACAGTGCAGATTATTTTACTTGTCTCTGATGATCACGGTGCAAGCCGACAAGTTTCATTCAATATCTATGCAAATGGGAAGATCAGGTTCTCGGGTGGCTACATCGGATCCGACGTTGACCCTCAACCAGGTGCTATTCGTCGTTTCGTTATCGATTCATACACTGACGGGGAGGCATTCTTCTTCCATCAAATCAAGCTGACTAATGCATCTAGTCAATTTCAATTTAACGGTCATATTACCTGTATGGATCGCCTAGAACTTCAGTGTATGGTTTTGGGGGGGGGGAAACATGGCGTTGTAAGTGTGAAACCCGGAACTTACATTGAACTCAGAGAAGGTGTGAAAATATCTCTATTAAAAGATGGGAGGGTTCAAATACTTGGTGCGGATGATGCTTCAAGATTCATGGAGGCGTACACTATCACAAAACAATTCTTGCATAGCGTTCATCTCGACAATCAAATCACCGTGACTGGCACTTTTACAAAAAAGGGTAAAAAAAGGACACTTGAAGGTGGAGTCAGCCCCAGTCCCAAAAAGCAACTCATCCACGAGGCAAAAACCCTAGGGGTCGTGAACTTCCGTGTTGGCAAGCATCAAGCTACCCGTAATGCCAGCTGTGGTGATATTCGTGAGATGATTTCAAGAAACAAAGACTCGTTGGACAACCAACTCGCGATGTGTGAGAAATTTATGGAGACTAGCGATTTCGATTTCGATGAGGGGAATTATTAGTTTTTAATTACAAGTTGAAAACCCGTAAACAGGTTTTAAATTCATAGACACTTCACGATCATGCTCACGGATATTATCAAACGTAAGGCAATGATTTTTCTTTGCCTTAAATTCCTTGAATGCTGAATCGAGTGACGGAATCTTGAACTGTACTTCAACCAGTCGTCCTGTTCCTGGTCTGTGTCTACCCCGTAGAGATGGCTTCACCACGACGTAGTATAGATAGTGTTCGTAGTGCACACCACATGATGCACACATGTCAGCCTTTAGAAAGGGGTTAGCAGTCACGATGTTCCAACAATTGCCACACCTTTTGTCACTGTCCCGCGTGACAGATTGCTGATCGATCTCGTCTGTGTTGTCTATGATCGATTCCTGTGTCTCTGTTTCGAATACGTACTCGATAGATTGAGTTGACTCAATGGGTTCGTACTCAATCGACTTCGAGGGGTTTAGGATCTGCTGTGACAACATGGTCGACATAGTGCTGTGCTGTGTGAAGTGAAGACACATCGAGGTTTTTAGAGGAAAAGATAAAATCTACGAAAAAGCCTAAGTCAATATCTACGAAAAAGCCTAAGTCAATAGATCCGAAAAAGCCTAAGTCACAAAAAATCGCAGACACCTGTACAGAAAGTCGAATAAAAAAAGGCGGGAAATATATAACTCCTTAATGATGAGTTAAAAATGTAATATATACTCTTGTGTCGTAACTTAGTCTTACATGTCTGTAAATCATCAAAATTCCACCTAAGTCGATTCGTCCTCACGTAAAAGTCTCCTGCAGTTCTTTTTCGACAAGTGGTTCGGTTCGATCGACTGTCAAGCACACACACACCTGGTGACACACTAGACGAAAAGTTTAGGTTTCAAGTAGTAAGAGGTAAGGGAGCACCATGTTCGTGGGTTTCAGGCTTTTTCATAACGATTTGTCGAGTGAACCACTATTCGATGGGTGGGTGTAGACAATCGACGAAAAGTAACAACGACACTATTTTTCGTCTCGATTCAGGGTTGTCGATGACACTACCCCACCATGTCATATACCCCCATTCAATCTGATTGATGGGTCAATCTAGCATCCCGATCAATCAGATTGAATGGGGGTTATTGATGCCTGGAACAACGAGTCCTGGGTCATCGAGACGAAAAAAAGTGTCGTTCGGACACACATTAATTTTCCCATAACCTATGAAAGTTTTCAACTGACCAGTTTATTTTCAGGGTATGAGTTCCTTTTCACAGTTTGAGTCTGCCGAGGTTGATATCGATTACGATGAAATACTCAATGAGCTGGGCTTGGTTGAACCCAATTATGAGATACTCAATGAGCTCGGGCCATTTGGACTTGAAATGAGTGAGATCTCCCACTCGATGTTCAACGGGTTAGTCAACGAAGGCTTCGACCGAAAGGCTCGTGTGGTCGACCTGAAATCGATACTCAAAAGAGAACTACTCCCGAGGTCTCCGATAGGTAACGGGTTATATCTACAAACCACAGAACTCAAAGGAGTGTATGGTCGATTTACATCGGGCTTTAGACATACTCTCGAATATGGCAAACAGGGTAATATCAATGAGAAGTTCTCTACAGTGCAGATTATGGGTCTTGTCTCTGATGATCACGGCGGTGCAAGCAAAAAGTTTTCATTCAATATATACGCAAATGGAAAGATCAGGTTCTCTGGTGGCTACATCGGATCCAATGTTGATCCCCAGCCAGATGCCATTCGTCGTTTCATTATTGATTCATATACTGACAAGCAAGAATTCTTATACAACCCTATCGCGTTGAACAATACATCTTGTCAATTCCAATTTAACGGTCATGTCAAATGTATGGGTAACCTCGCACTTCAATGTTGTGATGGGAAACACGATGTTGAAAGTGTAGTATACGAGCCAGAATTGAATCCTAATGCTCGCATCAACCTCAAAGGAGGTGTGAAAATATCAATCACAAGAACTGGGAATGTTCAAATACTTGGTGTGAGTAATTCTTCAAGACTCACTGACGCATGTGCGATCGCACAAAATTTCCTGTATAGTATTTATCGTGACACAGAACTCCTCGTAATCGAGGATTTTACAAAAAAGGCTAAGAAGGGTAAAAAGACAAAGATCACCCCCAAATCACGGCTCATAGATGTTGCGAAAAAGCTTGGGGTTGTGAACTTCCGGATAAAAAAGGGCAAATATACCCAGAATGCCCAAAAAAGTGAAATTCTCAAGATGATTTCCGAAAAACTCCTTAAAGGTAAGAAACGTCTAAACACAACATGAATGACGTGATGGAACTGAGAATGTTAATCAATAGGGTTCTTCTTCCAAGGTTGCGTAAACTGGAAGATGAAGTCAGAACTCTTAGAAGGCATACATGGCCATATGTCCAAGCGAATAAAGAGACGAGTCAACTAGATGACATGAAATCCAAAATAGAATTCATGAAAAACTTGGAGGATGAGATCATCTGCGACTTGTTATGTAGAAAATCACGACTATCATTAATCACTGGTTCACAGGGTAGGGAGTATGATATTATAAAATCTCACACTTAAATATAACATGGCTCTCATTTTGTTAGCTTTTATTTCCTCTCTTTCTTTATCTTCTTCTACTGTTACTGGTGTATATGTTGGTGGTTTTATCCCAAAAACAGGACCTCATATTCGAAAAGTATCAGGGGCGAGTGAGCTTTTTTCGTCAGGAAATATGGATTTCTACGACGACTATTTAACTGACCCGACCAATCTCACCCAGGATTCCGGTTTGTACGCAAATAAAGAAGAAGAGGTTGATAAGTTTTGTTATGATTTGAAAACTTTTAACAGGTGGTTGGAGGACCCAGAAACAGATGTTACAGAAAAAGTATTTACACTAGGGGGGATGAAATCATCGGGTGATGTGACGAGAGCAGCTTTTGGAAAACGTGACGAAGTATACTTGCAGACCCCTGTCAAGGAGTATTGTATAACTGCTGATGCGGCTTAGAAGAAATTATCAGTCTTGTACATATTAACCGTGAATGGATCAGTTTTACCTGTTATTGAAACTGCTTCATTTCCATATAGCTCACGACATCCAACGTCGTCCATACAGTCCCTTGCTTCGTGATTTAAAGGTATGGGGTATAGATTTTCACCCCCAGTTGTTGTGTAGTAATGGTATCGATCGCGACGACCGCGAACCTCTTTCCCGTAAAGAGGTCGGGTCTCACCCTCATCGTTGGTTAAGAGCCCCATCTGCTGCATAAATCCTGGTTTATATAACTTTACAGGGGGGCCTCTAAATTCTGGTTCTCGTCTTGGAACCATCGTTGGTAGCCTCGGTGGCATGGGAAGCATACTTTGGGTCGGTGCGTTTATCGTGACAACCGTGGGATTATACCACATATAAGCGACTGCTACCGTTAAAACGAAAAGTATGATCCACGTGACCTGTGTTCTGGTTTTGTTCTTCATTACAATTACTGAGATTTAAATTAAAGACGACAATTCTTATATTTAAAGATGAGGGTATTGGCTATAGACATTGGATATCACAACTTGGGTATTGTTCTCGCTGAATCCGCGGCGGGTCCATCGATAAAGGTTGAGTATATGAAGAAGATTAGTCTCGCAGACTACAAGTACTTGAAAAGTAATGACATGGTAGATTTAGTTCCTTTATTTGTAGAAGATCACAAAGATATTTTCGACTCAGCCGATAAAATACTTATAGAGAGACAACCCCCGGGTGGATTTACAAATATAGAAATACTGTTACATTACATGTTTAAGGATAAAGTTCTTCTCGTTCACCCAACGAGTATGCATACTCATTTCGGTATAAGGCATCTAGATTATGAAGAACGCAAGGAAAGAACCACGTCTATAGCTGAGAGACATTTAAAATTTGAGATCCCATATGAGAGGAAACATGATATAGCTGATGCATTGTGTATGATAATCTACGACAACTTCAAATCCACTACGCACGCTTTTGATAGATTTCGTTTTGCTTAAACGTGAGCAAGTGTCTGATACTTTCTACTGCGAAAGGCTCGATGTTGTAGAGAACAGCGATGATACCTAAGGCAATTGCAATCTTGATGAAGATACCACTCTTCTTGAAGAACTTGTCAATTATCCTGTGTAGGAAGAGATTGGGCAGCGCAAAAGCGACGATTAGAGAACCGAGCGCTGTTGCGAGTGCATCATTCTCGCTACCAGTCTTCTTGAATTGTTTGACGGAGAGCATCGCTATCGAGGTCAGCGCGATGAGGTCAATCAACACCTTACCAATCTCCTGACCGAAGGTATCCGCGTTGTGAGGGTAAATCGAGACCTGGGGATGGATAGATGCCGCTCCTGCGAATTCATTCGCGAACGCACCGAGCTTGTACAACATCATTTACTATTAGCATTTATTTTTTTCTTCAACGTAGTACCTTCAACCGTAAATCGTTCAGAATCACTATAAGTGTGAGTGCTAACAAACATGGAACGAGGTATTGTAAAATCGCTTCGAAAGTAATTATGATGCGCTCGGCGGTCGTGACACTTCTTTCCACAACTCCAAACACCGTTCCCACAACAACGAACGGAGTGCAAATAATTTGAATCAAACATTTATTGATTTCGCGTCTCGCGCTGATCAGTTTCATAATACGGTCGTGATTAGCGAATAGTTGCGCATATTTCTCGGAATGTATGAAATAGAGTTGTGTAATCTTATATTCATATTGTAGATACTGTTCATAGATACGAACTGAATACAATACAGGTGTCAGGACTACGATACCTATACATACAGGTTTGTACATACATCGTATACGATCCAAAACTTTATATCATGTTCGCACTTTCCCTTGCTAATGTATCAACCTCCTCATTTTTTGGATTTCCGTTATGTGCCTTGACCCACCTCCATTCGACGAGTTTCAGTTTATTACGTGCTTCATCGATAGCAACCCACAACTCCTTGTTTTTAACAGGTGCACCGGTGGAAGTCTTCCAACCGTTCTTCTTCCACTTGATGATCCACACAGTAATACCGTTCTTCACGTAGTTGCTATCTGTAAATATACAAACCTCTTGGATATCCCTCCTCGAACATTCCTCGAGGGCTTTGAGAATCGCTGTCATCTCCATCTGGTTATTTGTGGTATTAGGTTGTCCAGCAGTGAGTTTAAAGTTATCACTGACCACACCCCAACCGCCACGTCCAGGATTTCCCAAACAACTTCCATCAGTGTAAACCTCATACATGATTCTCTTACGAACTATTTTTCTAAGTATATTTCGAAATCGAAAAGTATTTCCGATTTCGAAAAAAAGTCAAAGTATTTGAAAAAATATCAAAGTATCATTGACGCATCTTGTTACTAGAGTCTTTGTCAAAGAACATACTCAATATTTCCGCGATGAGAATGAATTGGTGAGACATTACTGTCATCTTTGCAAGATCAGTCCGTGGAACATAGTCACCATATCCTACGGTGCTCATAGTGGTGAAAGAAAAATAGAACGGGTCGATCCAACTAGTGAAACCGAATGCGTTCTTGTCAGCCTTGTCCATAATCATGTAAATGAAACCATATACGATGGTCGTCACTAAGAAGGCTACAATTTTCATAGACATTTATAATGTGCTGAGATAATTAAACAGGATCAACTCTCGGTAATTGCTCATCTCTGCTTCTTCTTCTAATATTCTGCAAAGCCCCAATCCACCTAGATACCGCCCGCCCAGAGCCAGTGACAGAAGCAGCGTCTTCATTTACGACGATACTTAGACCATTGCATACATCAGGTTTATTCTCTTTATCTGGGAACTGTACCAAGAAAGCCTGGATAGTAATAGATGGTATATCAGGTGAGTCATCAAGTAGTTTATCGTACTCTTCCCTACATTTCATAATGAACTCAACCACATTATCCCGATGCTTGGTATCAAGAGAAAGTTCCATGTCAATACTTCTATAGAATTTAGACCATTGCACACACTGCGCGGAGTGTGCTTCTGAAAGACTTAAACTTTGACTAAATTTACTGATAGACGAGAGAATACCAGCCAACACATTGAGAAATGCAAAAAAGTATTGGATTATCATGATATTATTCTTTGTGTCAGTGGAAATATCCTCACTCCCACTTGGATTTAACACTGCAAAACCACCAACACCTGTTATACTCGCTATAACTATACTCGGGTAGGCTAACCAGTCATTCTGTTTCTTATAGAATAGGCGCGCATGATTGTGCAGCCAACGATATCCAGCCGCCTTTTCTGCCCATTTTATAAGCAACTTTTCTTGTTTTTCACACCATTCACACTGTTCGTCTTGATTAACACTCATGGTCTATTCTACACTGACAGTTTAATCAGTTTCCCCTGGTTATTTTTGAAGCTATCAGAAAAGATTCAAAACGACTTGAAACCTCTCCCAAACTGCGGAGAGGTGTTCAAAATCAAGAACGAGCTTTGAATTCTTTTTTTCGTAGCCAGAGGTCATTCCAAATAGATTCAAAACCGCCTTGCAACCATGTCATGCACAAATCTATCAATTTACAAGCGTTTCATCACCGTTTTGTGGTTTACGTGTTTCATTATCCATCTAGGACTTCAATATGGTCGAGGGTGGCTTCGTCGACTTGTAACAGTTTACCGTATGGACACAGCATGTCACTTTCATTTTCACGGACCTCTATGGCTAGCTAGGGCTAGTTTTCGTTTTTCGTTTTTTTGATTTATTTTTATTCTTTCGTTTTTCGTTTTCAGTTTCAGTGTTTTGAAACCTTGGAACCCGTCAATCACCTTTTTATCAGTATTTAGTCAGGGATTTCTGGAAATAATTAATCACGTTTTCGAGACTAGACACCAGTCATTTCACGATTTTACAAAAAAATTTCATTTGGAAATTTTCATGGGTTTTGAAAATGGAAATGGAGACGAATTTTGAAACTGGAAATCATTCCACGACGCACAGGCAAAGCCCTGGAATTTTTGCGATAGGGGTGATTTTTGCCTGATTTTGACCCCGATCGTGCTCGCACGGCGACCGTGCAGCGAAAAGTGACTCGATTTTGCCCAAAAACAATATTTCCAGTCGAGTATAGTCAAAAAAAATCCAAAAAAAATTGTCTCTTCCAAGGACAAAAAAATGTCGCAAATCGATGAGGTGTGTGTGAAAGAGCCTCAGTGCTGTGAAATTTTTGATCGCTTCTGCTTCGGTTGTCGAGAGATTCAGATCTTGAAGACACAACAGTCTTACAGGGAGAGACTAAGACGACTGGTGGTTGTCCCTGCTAGAGAAGGCTGTTCGCGTCTGAGAACTATCGCACACAACTACACCCCAGACTTCTTAGAAGCAATGGAAGAACTCAGCAAGCTGTATCAGGCATGGAATTACAAGGAAAAAAAAGGTTTAGGGTACTTCGCGTCATGGATTTGGAGACGAGAGATAGAACACCTTAAATCTCAGGTCATAACCAGAGTTGAAGACATCGATAGTGAAAGAAAATGTGATGTGGGTTTCGGGTTGATGTTCAAGGAGTTCATTGAGACTGGTAAGATCAATGACCTTGAGGAGATGCGTCTGAAACTCCCACACAACTACACCCCAGACTTCTTAGAAGCACTGGAAGAACTCATCGAGCTGTATCAGGCACGGGCTTTAAAGTCCAAAAAAGCTGCCTTCCGGTCGAGCGTTTGGAGAGAAGAGATGAGAACCCTTGAATGGAAGGTCATAACCAGAGTTGAAGACATCGATAGTGATACATGGGAAAGTGATTTGGGTTTAGGGCAGAAGTTCAAGGAGTTTATCAAGACTGGTAGCTTCAAGAGGCTTGAGGAGATGAGAGGCGTCATATCACAACCAGCTGGGACCACTCACTATTCGATTGCGTACAACCATTCTATTGCCGGAGTTATTACTCCGACATGGCAAGTATGGGATGCCGTTACTGGCATTGGTCAATCTGATCAACTTACGATGCAAACCAACACTGGTGTTCGAGCACCTAGTTTTCCGGAAGCTATTAAGACTGTATCTTACAGTGGATGGTATTCTGAAAGTGGTGGTATTTACACCTACCTCGGTCGCAAATCGTAATCATTATCCGTTGCGCAGCCGTCATGCCGCGCTATGCCAGACACCACCTGCCTGAATTGTTTACCCCCGACGCGACACGCGCTTGGTCACAGAAAATCCGTACTAGGTACGCTTGTGATACAGTGATTCGATTCTTGTTGTAACTCGACAAATCTTCTCGTCATAGTCCTGCCTCATGATAGCACACTCGTTCTCGATCCTATGTAACATTTCACTATTGTTCTGCGCGCATTCAGACAAGCATTTATATAATTGGGTCATGTTCATGTACATGAAATACAGGTCTCGTCTCTCGTGTGTAAGTCTATCCATCTTGGTTTTATATACTTCGTATTCTTTATCTACGAAATCTTCTTACCCTTGAAGATCTTTTGGAGATCATCTACAAACAGGTTGAAGTGTCCCAATCTATATTGGACGAGGGCCCAAAGTGTGAAAAACATAGTCTTGGTCATCTTGTTAACATCATTCTCTTCCATTTTGTATATGGGTCCAACCACACGACCCATGAAGGTTTCATCCTTATGTTTACCGGTTATGGCCATTTCAGCCTGAGTCAGGGCACAGGTGTCATCGTTTACAGACCAGTGGTAGAATATGAATGGAATAACCATGGAGTAGAATTCCAGATTTCTCTTGTCATTTAGGAAAGGTGTTACCAATATCCAGACGAGAAATATCAAGTGAATTATGAAAATTATATTCATCTAATATAAGATGAGCACAGATAAAAATCTGGAAGAAATGGCCAGAACGTGGAATGAACACCATGAAAATATACTGCGCCAGTGGGGTGAGCAGTCAGCCTGTTATAGATACATGCATCACCGTGCATTCTTGATGTTCAAGAAAATGAGTTTGCGATTTAATCTACCGGTCATTGTTTTATCGACTATCACGGGAACGGCGAACTTTGCCCAAAGCACTTTACCCGAGAGTATCAGGGGGGCTGCACCCGCTGTCATTGGTGGTATGAATCTCATCGCGGGTCTCATCGCTACGATAATGCAGTTCCTTAAAATTAATGAACTCATGGAGAATCACAGGACTGCGGCGTTAGGGCATGGTACCCTATCGAGAAATATTCGTTTACAATTAGCACTTCCTAGAGAGGAGCGTCGTAAAGAGGGTTTGAAATTTGTCGAAGAGTGTAAAGCTATTTACGACAGTCTTCTCGAGCAGTCCCCCTCTATTCCAAAACATATATTAGTCAGCTTCGACGAAGAGTATTACGGTGATGGTAAGTTTACGAAGCCCGAAATTCTTATTGTGAGGCCGATCCCGTTCTTAAAGACACCAAAAACGATTGAACCGATTCGGGCCATCACCGTAAACACCCCCTTCGAAAGGATTGGTAAAATGCTGGCACCCTCTGACAACGAAGAATCGGACGAGGAGGAAGAAGATTCTACACAATCCTCTGAAGAACTAGAGGACGCCGAACAAGGTATATCAAAAGAGTAAACATAAGTAAATTGGTAACAATAGTGCATGCGACGTATGGTAAAATTTTCCTTTTTAAAGGTTCTACGATACGTTTATGTAGTGCGGGATTCTCGAGCACTAAATCTATAGCTTGATTAGTAAGATCATCGATGGACTCTTTCATTAAAGTTATCAGACAAAAAAAAGTTGAAAAAGTTTATACGATTCACACAAAAGAAATAGAGTTGATACGGAAATTAATTGGGGAGGGGAAGAATGTTTTCATATGTGGGGCTCACGGTGTGGGTAAATCGTTCATCTTGAGAGAAGTGTTGCAAGGTTTCAACTCTGTCGAACTTTTAAGTGAGCACATGAAAACCAAGTCTTTGTTTTTACCCTTCATACGACCATCTACGAAACATGTATACATAGACGACTATGACCCCACGTTTAAACCCATAGTTGAAAGGGTTTCCGATGGTGACAGAATTTCACGGGGTTCATTGTTGATAACTACGACCAACATGTGTATGTATCCCAATTTTGAAACTGTCTTCATTCCCAAACATAAACCAGAAGTGTTATTAACCCTCGTGGACGAGATAACCCCCCTGAGAGAGGCTTCTGCTGTTAAATGTGACGGAAATATAAGAAACTTCTTATCGTATTCGGACGGATATGACATGATGGACGATTTCAAAACACCCAAGGAGTTCATAGCCGACGTTCTCTGCGATCCAAATCCTATACAGATACATGACAGTATATCGGAGCATGGTCACATCTGGGACATTTTTCAGGAAAACTACATAGACTCGATAGGTGTCGATGTCGAAAAAATAACTAGGGCGTTTTCAGATGCAGACTACTACGATACTCATATATATTCCCAAGGAATGTGGAATCTAATGCCTTATTTCGTCCTACACGCGTTGACTATCCCAAAACACGCCCTGGGTAAACCCCTAGATAGGGATAAGATACGACCTGGAAGCTGCTGGACCAAATTGGGAAACTACAAGATGAGAAAACAAAAATTCGAGGAGATAAAGAAAAAGTCGAGATTGGGTCTCGGCACGGAGGAATTGTGTCTTCTAAAGAATTATGCAGAGAAGGGGGACCTAAGTAAACTCATACATTATGGAATATCACCTCAAGATTTTGACGTGATCAACCATCTCGCGGTTGGTAACAACTTAAAGTCAAGAGAAGTAACTAAAGTAAAGAAGGCATTGAAGAATGTCTATGAAGGACGAAGAAGTTGAGGAAGTTTCTGAGTGTGTGAAGGTTGTCGGTAACGAAATTCTTTTTTACGCAGATGTGGATCGTGAAAACGCTCTTGACTTCGTTGAGAAATTTAAGAAGTTGGAGATTGAACTTCTTAAAAGAAAAGCTGAACTCGTTGGATACGAACCAAGCATTAGGGTCCACATCATGAGTGAAGGAGGTTGTATATTTGCAGGTATGGCCATGATGAATGTTCTAGAGTCTTCTCGTGTGAAGGTTGTCACGATTGCCCAAGGTTCCTGTTGCAGTGCCGCAACTTTCATGTTGCTCGGAGGTTCTGAAAGGCGAATGGGTAGGAACGCATATGTCCTCATTCACCAAATCTCTACAGAATTGTGGGGTAACTTTCAAGAACTCAAACACGAACTGAAGTCGAGCACCAAGTTTATGAAGATGTTAAAAGATATGTATCTCTCCAAGACTAAGATACCCGAGCGCAAATTCAAAAAGTTGATGAGGAAGGATATCTATTTATCCCCGGGTGACTGTCTCAAATACAAAATCGTAGACACAGTAGAATAGTCTGTTTTATTATCAAAATGTTTTATACTTCTTCCTTCCTTGATTAATATTCGACGATCTCTTATATAGACATAGAATGCACACGATAATAAATAGCACACAAAAAGTGTTCAAATTCATCGGCAACGTTTTACTTTCTGCTGGCCTAAGTCGCTCCATCCTGCCATAATTCACAACTGGAATCCCTGACATCTATTTAAAGTTGAGAATTTATTTGTGGTAATAAATAAATGAATAGGGTGGCCATTGATGTCGATGAAGTCTTGGTTAAATTTCTCCTCCCTATGGCGAAGCATCACCACCAAGTTCATAAATTGGGGAGGAAACCCAAATATAATTACGTGTATCGCGAGATATTTCAAGTAGATGAACCAGCTTCTCAAAAAATGGTCCGAGATTTTTATAAATCCCAAGACTTTGTGGATCTTACCCCTATACCTGGATCCCAAATGGCAATGTTTAACCTGAAACAGCACTACAACAAAATGTATATCCTCACTGGACGTCAAGATATGGCTCGAGAAGAAACTGAAGCGTGGATAGATACATACTTTCCCGGTATATTCGATGATGTCATACTCACAAATAGTTACACACCAAATGAAATACATAAGGTGGATATATGCCGTGCCCTCAATATAGGTCTCCTCATAGATGACAATAAGTCCATATGTGATAGGTGTATCGAAAATGGTGTGCGTGCCCTAAACTTCGTAGGGGGTGAAGACGAAATATATCCATGGTGCGAAGAGAGTGACATAAGTATTCACGGGTTCAAAGAACTTAAAATATAAATCGCAATTAATAGTATGTCGTTGGGGATTGTCACACCTTGTTCACTCCAGGGGATCGGAACAAGGTTGGGGTGGAGACTGAGGGAGGAACATCGTCTCCATATTTCACAGAACTATAAGGATGCGCAGAAGATGGTATCACGAATGGAAAAACCTCGTGTGATGATCACATTTTTACCCGCGTGTGTGGAAGATTCTACTCGGGCGTTTGAATCTATCGTTGAACACATGGGACCACTCGACGTCGTGCTAGATTGTATACTTGAATCTGACGAGTACACCAACAGTCGTTCAAGTTATTGCCAGGAAAATAGCACACAGTATATGTCTATACGTATAGAACACGAGGGTGTCTTTGTGCGTGGACCACGTGTCGCGTATCTCGAAAATCTGAATCTTTTGAGAAAAATTAATCGATGTATCTACTACGTCGGTGCGATAGAAGAAGTGTAACTTCAAAAGACTGGAACCAATTTCGAATCATTCTTCGACTTCATGAAAATGACTTCATCACATTCACCACCTTTCATGGCCATCTGGGGTTCTCCACATGTAGTTCCAACCCTTTTATGCCTATCACATGCACTCTTAGTCCTGTCTGTGATATTCATATTCTGACTGTAACCGATAAATGTTTTATCAACAGCGCCATCAACGTCGAGAGCTTCAACCGTAACTTTCCACGAGTATGGACCAAAGCTCCATTCGGATTTTACAGGGATGGGGGGTGGCGGGTGGTCTAACAGTGAAGACTTCAGTCCTTTAGACTTCCTCTTACTGGGAATAAGTGGGGTAAACAGAAACTTAACAAGAGTTGTCATTACTATTGTTGGGTTTTGTATTTTTAAGTAACACCATTCACGTCAGTTTCATTTTCAATCACAATTCTGTTTAAAGAAAAAGAAATTAAAGAATGTATGGGTCCTGCGGGGATTATCTATAGGATTCACTGTGAAGTATCGGGGAAATCGTATATAGGTAAGACTATTCAGCCCCTAAAAACGCGTATTCAACAACACAAAGGCAATAATAAAAATTCGTGTCGTGCTTTATCTGAAGCCACCCAAGAGCATGGATGGGACAACTTTAAAGTTTTCGTAATTTGGGAAGGAAATGCTACTATACTCGGTGAAATGGAGAGGAAACTCATCAGTGAACATGGAACATTAGAACCTGGGGGATATAACATACGTGAAGGTGGTGGGAGGAGTGAAAGGGTCTCTGACATATCAAGAAAGCTCATGATTGAAAAACAAAGGGAAATTAGTAAGCGGAGGGATGGACTTCTTGGAAATCTGGTCAAAAACGGTATAAATAAAGATGGAACTGTGACATCATGGTCTATTAACGTCGCGAGAGATGGTATAACACATAGAGTTGGACCATTTAAAACCAAAGAAGAGGCTATAGAGGTTCAGAAAAAGTTTACAGAAGATCCAGATGGGTTTGAAATACCCCCTCCTAAGAGAGTTGGAAATGGTAAGGGTATTGGTATATTTTACAGTAAAAGTCGTGATAAATGGCAGGTGATACCATGTATAGATGGTAAAAATATACATTTAGGACGATACAAAACAGAAGAAGAGGCTAAAGAGGCTTTAGAAAGGTATAGAAAAGATCCAGAAAACTTTGTGAAACCAACATTACCACGCAATATAGATGACAAAGGAGTCACATTCAAAAAAAATGAAAATATGTGGCAATCGTCATTTTATGATGGTAAAAAAAATAAGTTTCTTGGAAAATATACAACAAAACAAGAAGCTATAAATGCGAGAAACAAATACTTGGAAGATCCAGAAAACTTCGTAAGACCTAATCAAAAGAAATCTGGTAATATACGTCCCAGAGGAAATGGGTGGCAACTTACATATAGATCCAAATACATAGGAAGTTACAAAACAAAGGAAGAAGCTACAGAAGTTTTGGAAAGGTATAAAAAAGAAATTTTACAAAGTGGATAACACACTGTAAAAGGACTCTCTGGATGGGTTTCGATCCCACTATCTCCCGATAACTGAGTATTTAGTCATTAATAAATGTAATAACAGTCGGATGCCTTTGCCAGATAGGCCACCAGAGAATTAGTCTGTAAAAAATACAAACTACAATTGCGCTATTGATATACGGCGACTTTCTTCTCGCCAAGATTCGAACTTGGATTGGACAGATCTACAGTCTGATGCATAAAACCAATCATGCTCCGAGAAGTAGCTCCCACCAAGACTTGAACTTGGGGTGGTGGATTCAAAGTCCACAGTGTTGACCAACTACACCATGAGAGCTGGAGTGGCAACTTCCTCACTCGGTCTACCAATAATAACATCCTTATCTTTAAACTCATTCACACATTTCATCGTTAGAAGTGAGACGGAAAAAAGACCAGCCGATGTATTGGCCACTATCATGGGAATGATGGTGAAAAATATGGAGTAGATTAGACCCAACGCACTCGCCAATATATTTATACATAAGAATGTATAATTGAGTGCGTTTGTGTCCTTCGTATTGTATACATGAACAACCTGAGGAACGAACATAACAGTGATGAGAATAGCACTTACCAACCCGATGGCATTTATGATGTCATCCATTACTTGAATTTAAAATGTAATGTTTAAGTAGGTATGATATCTTTTGTCATTCTGTTCGTCATCAGTTTGTTCATCATAGTAAACAAGTCAAAGTATCAGTATAAATGTTTCTTGTTGACGATGGAAGATGAAAAGTTGAGACAAAAGAAATTCTTCGAAAACCATGATTCCAGTATACCAATTGAAGTGATATACGGGTCAGATACCCGAAATGTAGAGACTGCTCGAGAGTACGAGGACAAAATCCCACCAAAATATTTCAACAAGGCTGTAGAAATGCATTACAACTCGAATGTGATTAGACCAGATATCACGTATTTCAATATGGGTGCTATTGGCTGTTTCATGGGTCACATGGAGTTTTATGATAGATGCTTCGACCAGGGTTTAAAATACGCTGTCATATTTGAAGATAACGTCATCGTAAAGTCGAACCAATTATACAAACAAATTCAAGATGTCATAGATAAAAAGGGTGATGACTTTGAAATGTGCTTCTTCCACTGTTTATCCAGACTTCCATTCGACAACGGGGAGGAAGAAATCGAACGTGTAAAATGGATATCAAGCACCAAATGTTATCTCGTCCACGTGCCGAATATGAAAAATTACGTGAAGCACTTCTTACCCATGGATAACCATGTAGATATGAAACATGAGGACCTCATAGCGGAAGGTGCTCGAGTGTATTACAAAGATCTAAGAAACTATATGCGCATAGACAGGTCCCGTCGTAGCACAATAGGACATCGAGAGCACGGACAAGAAAGTTTCGTCTCGAGACAGTATAAAAACGCCACAGTTAATGATGTAAAGTGGGGGTATTGAATAGGCTTATAGAATTGAAACGATACATTGTTATAAAGGATGGCCATTGATAAAACGACGAAAGATAAATTGACTGATTCCGAGAAGAAGAAAATCAAACAAGAGAATAAGGCTAAGGCGAACCCTGGCAAGGCTGAGGCTAAGAAGGAGAAAAACGACGCGTGTCGGGAGAAGCGGAAGGAAGAGGGAACTACTAAATCATTTTCATAATCACAAACATTCAAAATCACAACTTTTACAATGAGGATAACTCATTCTAAAAGCTGTTCCAAACGGGGCTCGAACCCGGGACCTTGGCGTTATAAGCACCACGCTCTAACCAACTGAGCTATAGGAACGGTGCAACCTGGTTATATGACTAACCAACTTGTATAACGGTGGGACTCCCCCACAAATGATTTACACCCCAATACTTTAAGCTGATAAATGGAATGTAAGCCCGGCAGCTTTAGTTGACCTGAAGCTAATGAATGATGATTCCAAACTTCTTCGACATGAACTTATCGACACCCCCAAAAGACGGGAAACTCCAGAGATACCAACGTGACCAAAAACCAGCACTGTTGATACCACTCATTCCCCAATTCTCTGAGAAGCTGTAATCTACATTCAACATCCGGTCCTGTATCTTCTTGGGGTCTCTCTCTGCTGATGTGCGTTTGGGTACTCGACCACCATGGCGGAGTACGTAGGAACGCATACGTGAAGGATTCTTGTGTTTGGTGTAGTCGGAATATCCACGCGCACCAAAGTCAACAGTCCTGCCGTCTTCTAATGTAGCCCTAAATTTCTTAACAGAATTGGGGCTACGAGTAATCTTGACGTGCATACTTATAATATACTCTGAAAATAATTTAATTGCTGCATGATTTGCACCCGTAGGCTTCCTTCTTGGGGAGGACGAAGAGACGCTCATCACCACGCTTCACACGGTAGAGGTGATCATACATGTGAAGAAGGGCAATAGCAAGAGCGAGGCTAGACACTACAACACCCTTCATCTTACGAGCCTTGAAGGCGTAGAGAACGATGCTAGCAGCGAGAACCATCTGAACAATAGTTAGTTTGGGGATGGTGGGCATCGAGAAACGAGTGGCAACGTCCTTGACTTCCTTAGTGGGCTTGGGCTCCATCTTTTCTTGGGTATAACCAGGCATTTTATTATCTACTGAGAAAATAATGTGGAGGCTCCTGTTGGTCCCAACCCTAATGATCGCCTATGATTTTTTGAAGCTCCCTATAGACACTCTCTACTTCCAAAATCCGATGAGACCCCTGTCAGGGATAAGAAACACTTTTAGGGACATGTTATACTTCAACTCAGAGTGTTCAGTGAAAAACTTTCCTGGTCTAATGTTGATAAAGTTTCACTTCGACGAGATCAAAGAAGAATTTGAAACTATTCACCCATCCCTCGATAAAACATTTTACCATGACATCAGTCCGTGGTTCGAGAAGAATGAGGAGTATTACTTCTACAAGGTTGAACATTTTCCAATTCTAAATAGTTTGGTGAAAAAGATTCCATGTATAGACACCAAAGTCGCCGCATTTGCCGTGAGTGAAGGACCGATGAGGCTGTATCCACACAGAGCTGAGTCTAACAGTCTGCTAAGATACCACATCACTATACAAGGTGGTGGTGCGTGCACTTTGTATACTGAGGGGGGCTCACACGTTCATGAAGAGGGTGAAGACTTTATATTCGACCATTCCAGGTATCACGAACTCGTGAAAGAGGGCACTGGTAAACGGGTGGTTCTCATTTTAGATATCAATAGGTGAGATGATTCCGACACACAGCTATGTATTTGTCACTTCCACCGATGAGCTCTAGGGTTTCATCGTCTACGATTCGTTTAGTGAAAGGACCTAGAGTTCCATCATTACAACGCATACAAAGTGCTGAAAGTTTGGTTACATCACACGCGAGTGGGATACAATCAATAAGTTCCCCAAACTTACACTGAAAAGAATCAGCGTCGAGGCCAGCGAGAATCACAGACTTGTTTACGTGTAGACAACACTCCACAAACTTCTTGAGTCTAGGGAAGAATTGTCCTTCATCAATAGCAATTATATCAGCCCTATCGAATTCATCTGTATTAATAATTTCAAAAGGATCAAACACTTTATGACAGTCGAATTGAACATTATCGTGGGTTTTTAGAACTTCTTCTGGTGACCTGATATCTTTTGCAGAATTTATAATCATTACATCTTTTCCGATAACTTTTAAACGCTTAAGTCTCCGAATAAGTTCAGAGGTTTTACCAGAAAACATATTCCCCATAATAATCGACAACCCCATTCCCTCTGATTAATATACGGGTATATCTTTTATATGTATACTTTTCACAGAGCAACTTTTAAGGGTCACGTGGGGTATTATGACCCAAAGTCAGGAAGTGTGAAATTTGGTTCACAAGTATTTCCAAGTATTGAGGTAGCTATAAAATATCTGAATGAGAAGTAAGGTGCTATTTCAACTTTGATATAGTATAAAGAGCTAATAGTGTATGTACAGTGTAGTACACGATATTGTAATCATCTGTAGATAACCGCTGTTTAACCTGCAAAACCGAAAATATATCGTATAATTGCCTATTCTCATCTAACCCACATTCTTTGTTGTATATGGGCATAAGAAAACACGCCTGCTCTTTATTAGGGTTAAATATTCCCTGTATAATCAGACCGATCGCACCGATTAAAAGAATGTACAAAATACGTACATCTTTGAATATAAATGGACCGAGATAAATGAAAACACTTGTGATATTATGAAGATAATGTAAGATGTTATGCTCTAAAGGTACTTCTTTTTTACATGGAGAGTGATACTTATCTAACATGTAAAAAATCAAACCCAATAAACATAAAATTAAAACTTTATTCATCGTTCCTGAATTACACGGATATTTTTATCTTTAATCGAATCAAACTCCCGTGTCGACAATATAAAGTTTGAGTTGAGATTTTCTTTCATATGACTGAAAGATTTAATGGCGAGTGATGCACCTGTATTTAAGACCCAACTCAACATAACACTACTGGGTGTACAATTTCGATCTTTCGCAATCGCGACAATATATTCATCAGATAGCGCACTTTTACACATCGGACTATACGCCATCACATTGATCATGTTTTTATTGCAGTATTCATGTAACTCCTTTTGTTGAAAATGTGGATGTAATTCAACCTGATTCATAGCCGGCTTCAAATGTTTTATTTTATCGAGGTGTTCAATTTTAAAATTCGAGACACCAACATTTCTACACAAAGTTCCTTCGAGTTCCTTCATTTTCGTGAATACAGTGAGAACATCGGCATCATACCGATTTCCATCTTTATACACGACCGGCCAATGAACCAGGTACATGTCTAAATATCCAACTTGAAGGTTATCTATGCTCGTTTGACAAGCTTTCTTCACATCGTCATGTTGATCATTCCATAATTTCCCAATGACAAATAAATCATCTCTCACACATACACCTTCATCGATACACCGTTTAATTTCTTTACCGATCATGACCTCGTTTCCATAGAAGTGTGCACAGTCAATAGTTCTGTATCCACATTTTATGGCATTATAAACATCATCTTCATTTACACCAAACGTTCCATACGCAATTTTATGCATTTCATATTTGTTAGGAAATATCATACGATCAATACATGTCTTGTTCAACCCATAACACAACGCGTCTGTTTCAACTCTGATCGTATCGTCTGTGAGGTTTTCACCAAATGAAAAATGAATATGATTATTTTTCACACTCTTGTCATTATACATGAACTCGAACATTTCACTCAAAGTAAATATATTTCCACATCGAAACATTTTGGGTAGATGGAACGTATCTGAATATTGTCTGTGTCGTTGGATGAGTGTGTCATCGTGAATACCTAAAACATGTCCGACGTGTGAGGCACCTATCATTCCCACATTTACAGCTTCCCCGTGATAGTATTCGTCTTTTGCCGCATATTCCAACGCATGTCCATATTGATGACCATACATGAGAATCGGATGTTGTTCCCATGGATCACTTCGCACATGTTCAATTTTAGCTTGAATCGTCTTCATCACGTTAGTAAACATATCATCATCCGATAGACTGAATTTTTCACACACCGCGTGTTTAATAATTTCTGCGTACCCGTCCCATATGAACCGATCGTCTAACGTTTTCAAAAAGTCGTAGTAAACATAAATGTTAGATGGCACTTTGTAGCACCCGATTTGATTTTTTCCATATTCCGTATTTAACGCCTGTTTATAAGATATGCACGCATCCGTCATGGCAAGTAAAGTCGTTGGGAAACTTACAAACTCTATACCTCTCTTGTACGTACCCGCGATAAACCCAGCCAGGTTACTTACAGAACCACCACCCACAGACACGACAACTGTATGTGTATCCATCCTATGTTTTCCCATTTCATGTATAAATTTTGAATAATAGGAGAGATTCTTATACTCATCTTTGGCTTCAACCTCGAACACAATTCCATCAACTACTGGAAGCCCGTAGAGACGTTTAATATTCGTATCGATGAACAGTACAACCCGGTTTTCAATCTGCTCGATAACATGTTTCCATTCAGGGACAGTTTCAATGGTACATATATTTTCAACCTTTCTATTAATTATAATCTTCATTTACTGTATATGAATATACTGTTATTTGTTCTGGTGATCATTCACGCGGTGTGGATCATCGGATTCCAGACGTTTGGATTATTCCTGTTACCGAAGAAACTGTATTACATGTATCCGCTCGCATGTGCGCTCGTGAGTCTACATTGGATTATTTTCGACAATAAATGTATTTTATCTGTTCTGGAAAACAAGGTTTCTGAAGATAAAAATGGTAACGATGACACGTTCGTGTATAACGCGATACGCGATAAATTGGGTGTTCCCATATACAACCAAAAAAAATTCCAACATACGATGATGACGGTGAGCTTTCTCTACGTTGCGTATGTATACAGAAAAGATCCCAAGATTCTGGCACTGTGTCTCGCGTGTTTATATTTAAATAGATGGGATGTGTGGTCTAAAAATTTTCTGTAGATGTAGTATGAGCGATTGTTACTACACGAAATCGTATACAATCGACAAAGGCAATTATGATGGTGTGATAGAATGCACCTATGTTCTTCTCATGGAAAACTCAAAACGAGAAGAACAGATCCTACGACAAATTGAAGAGGCTAAAATTACCAGGCGGGTTGTAATCCAATATAACAAGGGATACAAGAAGTGTGAGAAAGATTTGCGAGTGAATAAACCAAACTACGATCTCGAAGATGCTGTGAAAAATGTTTTTAAGCACGCCCTTAGCCAAGGGTATTCTCGAATCGTAGTACTCGAAGATGACTGTGAATTTGATGAACGGATACGAGATCCAATCGTCGTGAATGACTTGCGTACATTTTTAGAGCGACGTGACCCAAAAATATACAATTTGGGGACATCAATTTCATTAACTTCACCATTCGATGTTCTTCTTCACAACAAGAACCAACGATTATTATACACTACGTGCGCTCATGCTGTAATTTACAGTAGGGAGTACATGGAATCTGCAGTGAATCGCGACTACATGTTGGGTCACGTAGATTTCGAACATAATAGAACTTGGTCTAAGTACACGTATACATATCCCTTAGCATATCAAAAATTTACGGACACAGAAAATAAAAAGGAGGGCTGGGGATACATAGGTAACTTTTTGGATTATATTTTATTTAAACCCATGAAGTTGGATACACAAGTGCAACCCGGGTTTGACCGCATCAAACTCATATGTGACTACGTGAGTATCGTATTATTCCTACTATTGTTATTCTATCTAATACGAATTAAAAATTATCTAAGTAAAAAGTAAGATGCCCCTCAGCGATGCAGCCATTACCAAGAAAGTTGGGCAACTGCGTCACACCCAAGGTAAAATCTATGCACCCCTCAAATATTTTAGGGGTCTCACCACTCTCAAGGGGGTTGAGACACGCTATAAAAAGATGCTCAAGAGGGACTACTCCAACTTCAAGACAGATGAGGGACAAAAGACTAAGACTTCCTCCTACACCCAAAAGTTTAGGAAGATGTATCCGGGAGCCAAATCCCTCCCTGAAATTTCTAAGGCTACTAAGATTCCTCTAAGGACTGTCCAAACCATCTACAACAGGGGACTCGCTGCGTGGAGAACCGGGCATCGTCCGGGTGCTTCTCCACAAGCGTGGGGGTATGCTAGGGTCCACAGTTTCGCCACTAAGGGGAAGACGTACTACACGGCGGATGCTGACTTGAGGAAGAATTGAT
>Ga0209710_1000974_pt1 | contig 23204 bp, 16 predicted proteins | sample ArcticOcean_MG_C_5_FD_187436 | JGI IMG/M metagenome (GOLD analysis project Ga0209710, IMG submission 187436) | Marine microbial communities from western Arctic Ocean - ArcticOcean_MG_CB4_138 (SPAdes) (version 2) | ecosystem: Environmental > Aquatic > Marine > Oceanic | place: Arctic Ocean...
GTAATGAAAGCGATGGCGCATTAGTGCCGTTTGGAAAGTACTGGAGAACTGGTGCAAATGCTGCAACCACATTTTATACAGACTCAGATATAAGTTTTGGCGGAGAATCTTTGCCGGCTGGAAAATATAGTCTTTACACAATTCCAGGAAAAGAAACTTGGGTTGTTGCACTGAACTCAGTTAATGATACGTTTTTTGCTATCGCAGAAGCAGATCAAGCAGATGATGTGTTAAGGATTAAGTTAAATAGTTTTGAAAACACAAAAATTGTAGAGCAATTTACTATTGATTTTAGTGCTGATTCTTTAAACACTTTTGTGAATTTAAAATGGGACAAAACATTACTATCTATACCTTTAAAATAAAATTTATATGCTAACATGGCCAACCTTTAAGAACTTTTTAAAAGTATTATTATTCGTCATTTCCACTACAGCTGTTGTTTATTTTTCAGTTGATTTAATTCAAGAAAAAAACAATTTGATGGATATAGAGGAGTATAATCCAACTTCATCATTAGTGGTTGGGCAAAATCCTAAAGACCGTTCTAAATTCCCTTTTGTTGACGTTCATAGTCATCAATGGAAAATGCCTGTTATGGATCTAAGTGATCTGGTAGCGGACATGGACAGTCTTAATATGGGCTATATGATTAACCTTAGCGGTTCTGGTTTTGGGACTTTTGCAGGGAATCAAGACTTGATGGATATCTCACTAACAAAATCAATAGAGAACGTAGAGAGTCAAGGCCTCTCTAACAGGTTTGGGGTTTTCGTAAACGTTGACTTCAACAAAATTGATGATGAGGGTTTTGCAGAAAATAATGTAAGCATAATTAAAGATGCTGTTAAACAAGGGGCTATAGGATTGAAGGTTTACAAGAATCTTGGATTGAATTTAAAAGACAATAGCGGCGCAAGGGTTAAAGTAGATGATAAAAGGTTAAATTCTATTTGGGAAGTATGTGGAGAGCTTAAAATTCCTGTGTTAATTCATAGCGGAGAGCCTTCTCCATTTTTTGATCCAATTGACAAATACAATGAGAGATGGTTACACGCAAGACAAAAGCCCGCTAGCTTTAGAAGTCCTGATGAATACCCTTCTTTTGAGGTTGTTATGCAAGAGCAATACAATATGTTTGAAAATAATCCAAACACCACTTTTATCAATGCACACCTTGGTTGGTACGGAAATGATTTAGACAAATTGAGCGAGCAGCTCGATAACCTTCCGAATGTTTATACTGAAATTGGTGCTGTAATTGCAGAACTTGGACGCCAACCTATAAGAGCTAAGAGATTTTTTGTAGAACATCAGGACAGGGTTTTGTTTGGCAAGGATACTTACAGAAAAAGCGAATACAATGTTTACTTTAGAATACTTGAAACTAGTGATGAGTATTTTGATTATTACAGAAAAAGACATGCTCACTGGAAGATGTATGGATTGAACCTTCCAGACTCAATTTTAAAGAAATTGTATTATAAAAATGCATTAAAATTATTTCCAAGCATTCCAGCAGATTTGTTTGAAATTAAAAATTAAATGAAAAATAGATTTGTAGTGTTAGCTGGATTGATTGTTTGCTTAAATGCAAATTCTCAAAACTTTCAAGATATTGAAAATCTTTTGCTTGCTTCTCAAGAAGATCAAACCCTGCTATTTCAACAATATTTCAACCCTTTAGTGAAAAGTGTTAATTACGGGATGGCTAGTGGTTGGTCGCATACTGCAAAAACTCATAAAAAGCTGGGTTTTGATATTACTTTTTCACTAAACTCCTCTTTTATCCCTTCCTCTGCAGAAGTATATTCCACCTCTGGGTTTAATAGTATTACAACATCTTCTGATTTCTTGCCAACGGTTCTAGGTAGTAAAACAGATGAAACCATTTCAATTACTTTGTTTGGCCAAGGCTCTATCCCAGAGCTAACAACCTCTTTTACGGCTCCTTCTGGAATCAAGGAAGATTTGCCTTTAAGCATGGTGGCTACACCGAGCATTCAGTTAGGCATTGGGTTGCCTTCTAAAACAGATTTAATAATTAGATACGTTCCTACAAGAACAAATAAAAACACTTCAATTGGGCTAAAAGGAATTGGGCTAAAGCATGATTTACTACAACACTTTGGTCCGGCTGACAAGATCCCTGTAATTGATTTGTCATTGTTAGTTGCGTACAGTAAATATTCTGTTAATTACAACATTCAGAAAACCTCAAATTTAACAGGTGAGAATCAACAAGCATTAATGAACATTAATAACTATGTGGTTCGGCTTATTTCTTCTTTAGACATCAAGGTATTAGTTTTTTATGCGAGTATAGGGTATACGAAAGGTGTTTCGGACTTGAGGCTTCTTGGGACTTATAACTTACCTTATAATGTTGCTGATACTTCAGAGCAAGTTATGGTTAACGTGACGGATCCTTTAGAAGTAAACTGGAACAATAAATCTACTAGCGCAAACGTTGGAATTAGCTTTAAACTTCCTGGGTTAAGGCTTTTTGCCGACTATACTCTTCGGGAATATAATTCTGTTTCCTTTGGCGTGTCTTTAAGTCTTAGATAGTTTATTTAGATTTGCTTATTTCCTTTTTTAGCTCTTTAATTCTATTTATTCTCATTGATGTTTTAAGGTCGGGGTTGTGTCCCTCATTTTTAAAATCTCTACTAACTCTTTTTTGAAGTTGGTGTAACTTATGTGCTAATTTTCCTTTTAAAGTCATGCTGAAAGGGTTATAGTTATATAATAATAACTATAAGTTCAGCTTAAATATTGCCCTTTAATTTAAATAAGCTTGACAATAATATAATTGGCTCCCAATTCTTTGTTGAAGAAGAGTAGAATATGTGTCTTGTGCTTTTAGGGGTGAGTAGACTTTTAGTTTCTCCGTGTTTAACAATTTGTTCTTTGGTTATTTTTTCTTCATAATCAGTCTTAATTTGATCTGAACTATAGTCTAAAAGTGTAACAGGAATTTGTTTATATCCTAATTTTTTTAATGCAAAATACCTGTGGTGGCCATCAATAATAACAAATGATTTGCTGCAACATAAAATCGATGAGATAATAATGTCATCGTTGTTAAAGGACTCAATATACTTTATAAGCTTATCTGCTTTTTGTTCAATAATTTGCTCGTGAGGAACCATTTTTTCAACATTGACTAAGTTAACGTCTGTAATAATTGTTTTATCAAACCCTATAGAGTGCATTATTTTTCGTTTTATTAATTATAGCGAAAGCAAATCTAATTCTTTATCCGGAATTCTCAAATAACTTTTTTCTTTAAGTTTTTCCATTTGAGTAAGCTGTTTTTTTCCAAACTCTACTTTATTTCCACTAAATATTACCCGCCATATTTTTCCGTTTTTAGATTCTGAAATATATAATGATCCGTCTGGTCCTTCAGCAAGACCCATAGGTCTGTATTTAGAGTCTGCCATTTGTTTTACAACTTCAGTTCCTGTAAACCCATCTGCAAAGACCTCCCAATTACCTTTTGGCTGTCCATTTTCAAAGGGAATAAAAGCTACGATATAACCTGCTTGTGGATATGGAGATCTGTTGGTTGAGCCGTGAAATGCAATAAACGCTCCGTTTTTATATCTCTCCGGAAATTGATTTCCTGTGTAAAACATCAAATCATTAGGTGCCCAATGCGCGGGAAGCCCCATAATAGGGTCCACATAACCTTTAGCCTCTTCATTCCCTTTGCCACCATATTCTGGCGCCAACATTCTTTTATTTTTAAAATGGTCGTAATATGTGTATGGCCAACCAAAATCATCTCCTTCTTTTATAACCATAAACTCTTCGGATGGCAAAGTAGAGTTTTGCCATTTACTGTAATAATCTGGAGCGTGGCTATGAAGGTAATCTCTTCCGTGATTAACTGCATAAAGGTTGTCTTCTTCTTTATTCCAGGTAATTCCAACAACACTCCTAAGGCCAGTTGCGAACCTAACTCCGTCAGACTGTCTTTGATCTAATTTATTTTCATCAAACTTCCATATTCCCCCCAGTATATTTAACTGCGAACAAGGAAACTCTCCTTTTACAACAGCGTTTGGATCGCCTGTTGTAAGTCTTAAGTCTTCACATGAATTTGTTGGGGCGCTAAAAGTGACATACATCCCTCCTTTATTGTCAAAAGCTAAAGATTTTGCATTGTGCCATCGAATTGGATATTCGTCAACCATTATAATTTCTGGCTTTTCTGTTGGAATAAGCTTTTTAGGATTAATTTTTTGCCTATAAACTACAAGTTCTGAACTGTAGTATAAATATCCTTTGTGGATCTTCATTTCTGTTGCAAACCTTCCGTCATTTGGATAATCTCCAAACCTCTGATAAACATCTGCTTTGCCATCGCCATTAACATCTCTGAGAGCCATGTTTCCTTTGTCTCCAGTGTCAATTCTCAGTTTAATGTAAATGTCCCCGTTAGAGTTTACAGCAAGATGTCTTGCTGGGCCAACACTATCAGCAACTACCAAAGCGCCAAATCCGCCAGGAAGGATTAACCCGCCATTATCAAAGTCGGCATTTGGAACTTTTAGGCTAATAACTTCGCTAGAGCATGAAAATAGTAAGCTAATTGATATGATAATTAATCTAATGTTCATGGTTTAAAGATAGTATATATTGGCAATACTCTTTACTTTTGTAAAAATTAATCACATTGGTCAAAAGAAAAATATAACAATGTATTTCAGCTCATACAAATAGAGTTTAACCAATCTTAAATCTAGAATATTGAATTATTTAAATGTAGAAAACATTTCTAAATCTTATGGAGAAGTAACTCTCTTTGAAAACATTTCTTTTAGTATTCATAAAGGTCAAAAAATAGCTTTTATTGCTAAAAACGGCACCGGGAAAACATCTATTCTGAAAATTATTTCAGGAGAAGACTCGAGTGACTCTGGAGAAATTACTTATAGAAAAAATATTGTTATTTCTTTTCTTTCCCAGGACCCAAAATTAGATGATAGCTTAACAATTGAGGAGTCAATCTTTAATAGCGACAACCCTATTCTTAAGGTGATAGAGAATTATGAAAAAGCAATATTAAACTCTGAAGATGTGGAAAATTATCAGAAAGCTTTTGAAGAAATGGAACTTTTTCAGGCTTGGGATTTTGAAACACAATACAAACAAATTTTGTCAAAACTTAAGCTTGATAAAATAGACCAGAAGGTAAGTGAACTCTCCGGTGGTCAAAAGAAACGCCTGTCTTTAGCAAATGCTTTAATTAATAGGCCTGACTTGTTAATATTAGATGAACCTACTAATCATTTAGATTTAGAGATGATCGAATGGCTTGAGTCATTTTTTGCAAAAGAAAATATTACGCTGTTTATGGTTACCCATGACAGGTATTTTTTAGAGCGTGTGTGTAATGAAATTATTGAATTAGATCAAGGAGATTTGCATAGTTATAAAGGAAATTATTCTTACTACTTAGATAAACGAAATGACAGAATTGAAAGAGAGGCTATAGAGCAAGGGAAGGTAAAGCAATTGTTCAAAAAAGAACTTACATGGATGCGAAAGCAACCAAAAGCAAGGACAACAAAGTCTAAGTCTAGAATAGATGATTTTCAAGAAATAAAGCATCGTGCTCAGCAAAGAAGAAATGATCATGAAGTGCAGCTAGAGCTGAATATGGAAAGGCTTGGCACTAAGATTGTTGAATTTTTTAAAGTCTCCAAGTTCTATGAAGACAAGACTATTTTAGATAAATATAGTTACGTTTTTCAAAGAGGTGAAAGGGTGGGTGTAATTGGTAAAAATGGTACGGGGAAAAGTACTTTTTTAGATATTCTAACTGATAAGACAAAGCCTGATTCAGGAAAAATTATTATTGGTGAAACAATAAAATTTGGATACTACACGCAAAATGGTATTAAAGTAAAGAATGATCAAAAAGTAATTGATGTGGTCAGAGATTTTGGAGATTACATTCCGTTAAAAAAAGGAAAACAAATAAGTGCTCAACAGCTTCTTGAAAGATTTTTGTTTAGTCGACAAAAACAGTACGATTTTGTTGAAAAATTAAGTGGAGGGGAGCGCAAAAGACTCTATTTGTGTACGGTATTAATTCAAAATCCAAATTTTCTAATACTTGATGAGCCTACTAACGATTTAGATATTGTGACACTAAATGTATTGGAGAGCTTCTTGTTAGACTTCCCGGGCTGTGTGATTGTTGTGTCTCACGACAGGTATTTTATGGATAAAGTAATTGATCATTTATTAGTCTTTAAGGGCGAAGGGTTGATCGAAGATTTTCCTGGTAATTATTCAGATTATAGATCTTATGAGGACAGTAAGCCGCATGTTGCTAAAAAAGAAATTATTGAAAATAAGTCCTGGAAAGAACCTGCAAAGAACAAGTTAAGTTATAACGAAGAAAAAGAACTAAAGAATCTTGAAAGTAAGATTAAGTCTCTTGTTTATGACAAAAAAGAACTTGAAAAAGATTTTCTTAAGGAGGGGTTGGCTCAAGAAAAAATATTACTAATGTCTAACCAGCTTGAAAAAATTATTGAAACAATTAACAGTAAAGAAGAAAGGTGGTTTGAATTATCTTCGAAATTAGAATAAAAAAAACGCCCTAATAACGGGCGTTTTTTTGTTTAGTTATTTGCGTGTGACCCATCACAATACCCGTTAGGGTCTGCAGTGTTTCCACATCCGCATTTTGGTCTATCTGATTTATTTATTTTCATGGTTTATTTAAGTTTTAGTTCTGCTGTTAATTCAATTTCATTTAAAATTAATTTATCACCTAGATTCTCAAAAAAACTTCCTGAATTAAATCTTATATCATATTTAGATCTATCAAAAACTAAGCTTGCATTGTAAACATCTTGGTTTTTTATCAGTGTAAATTTAATAGGATGTGATATGTCTTTTATGGTAAGGGTTCCTGTGGCGTTGTTGTTGTCAACAGAGCTTATTGCAAGTGTTGCTGTGTTGAATTTTTCAACGGCAAAAAAATCATTAGACTTTAAATGACCTTCTAGGTTCGCTTTTCCTTGATCAGCAGTTAAATCATCACACGTTAGTGTCGTCATGTCAACTGTAAACACTCCACTTATAATATTACCATCTTCTATTTTAACTTGGCTATCAGAAAACGTTAAAGAGCCGTTGTGTCCACTTCCAGTAATCTTTTTACCTTCCCATTTAAGAGATGATTCTAAAATGTTTAATGTGTTTTGTGCCGCTAAGGACATGCTAAACATTAAGCTAAAGGCTAAAAATGCTGAGTTTAAATTTACTTTCATATTTTATTTTATTTATATTAGTTACTCAAAGTTACTAAAAGTTATTTTATTATCGCATAAGTAACTTTCTGGTAACCATAAAAACCTAGTAACCTATTGGTAACCAATAAAAAAAGAAAAATGGAAAAAACAAACGCCTGCCCTGTTTCTAGTTTTACAATAATGCTTGGCGGTAAATGGAAGCTTCCAATTATAAACACTATAAGAAAAACTAATAAAATTAGGTTTGGAAAATTACACGCTTCAATTCCTGTCATTTCTAGAAAAGTATTAACTGATCAATTAAAGGAATTAGCAAAAGACGGTTTGATTATTAGAACTCCTTATTCAGAAACTCCACCAAGAGTTGAATATTCCTTAACAGATGCCTCTAAAAACCTATGTTCTGTTTTTAATGAAATTGAATCGTGGTCGAACAACTTTATTAAAAAAAATTAACAAGTTTTATGTTTCAAAAAAAGAAAAAGAAATCAAGTAGCTCGTGGGTGTTCATTCTATTACTTTTCATTATTGGTTTGATTTATTATTACCTCTAACTATAACAATGTTGTTTTATGAAAAAAATTGATTCTATTAATCTTATGGAGAAGTTTTCTCTATTCACTAAAGAGTGGACTCCCAAAATTATTGGTGAGCTGAACGGCCAATATGTAAAAATATGCAAACTTAAAAATGATTTTGTGTGGCATAGTCATGAAAATGAAGATGAGTTATTTATGGTTTTTAAAGGAACCTTGCTGATGGATTTTAGAGATGGAAGAACTGTTAAGGTAAGTGAGGGGGATGTTTTGATTGTTCCTAAAGGCGTAGAGCACAGACCTCACACGAATGGTGAAATTGTGTTTAATCTTCTTTTTGAACCTAAGTCTACGCTGCATACTGGAGATGTAGAGACGTCATTAACCGTCAAAAAGTTAGATTGGATTTAAATAAAAAATTGAATTGATAATTAATCTTTCTTCGAGGCTGTTTTATTAGAATCTTGTCCATCCCGTTTTCATTTAGCACTGTATTATATGGTTAGTTTTAATGGCTATTACTTTTTTTGGGTTTTCAAAGACACATTCCTTCCAAAGTGTAGTTATCTTTGCTGAAAAATACTTTTATGTTAAAAGAGTTTTCAGATTTAGGTGTTAACGAAAAGCTGCAACAAAGCTTGGTTGGTTTGGAAATTTCCATCCCTACTGACATACAAAAAGAGGCTATTCCTGTTGTGCTTAATCAAAAGGATGATCTTGTTGTTTTAGCAAAAACTGGCACAGGAAAAACCGTAGCTTTTGGCCTTCCTTTATTGCAGATGGTTGATTTAGAAAACAATGCGGCTCAAACATTAATATTGGCCCCTACAAGGGAATTGGGACAGCAGATTTACAATAACCTAGTGGCCTTTGCTGCCAACAGTCCAGAAATAGTAATCACGTCGATCTGTGGAGGTACTCCAATAAAGCCTCAAATAGAGCTTTTAAAAAGCCCTACGCATATAGTGGTGGGAACTCCTGGGAGATTGGTTGACTTAATGAAGCGTGGTGCAATCTGCTTGAAAAATATAAAGCACTTAGTTTTAGATGAGGCAGATGAGATGGTTAGCGCTTTAAAAGAAGAGGTGGATATTATTATAAAAAAAATTCCCAAATCTAGAAGAACATTGCTTTTTACAGCAACTATGTCTGGCCCTATAAAACAATTAGTACAAAACTACATGTCAAAGCACGTTGTGCAGATAGAGGTTGATATGGCTACTGTGGGTCACCAAGGAATCGAACATCAGTACGTTGTCGTAGAGCCTATAGAAAAGTTAGATGTATTGCTCCATTTTTTAAACTCTAAAGAAGGTGAGCGTGGAATTATCTTTTGCAAAACAAAAGCGGCAGTTAACAAGCTAGCAAAAAAATTGGCAATAAATAAGTTTTCTTCTGGCGCCATTCATGGCAGCTTAACGCAAGGAATTCGTGATCGTATTATGGGGCAGTTTAGAGAGGGTCATATTAATATCTTAGTCGCTACTGATTTAGCTGCTCGTGGTATTGACGTTAAAGAAATATCTTATGTCGTTAACTATCACTTGCCGGACACTTATGAAAACTACGTTCATAGAAGCGGACGAACGGCAAGGGCTGGTGCAAAAGGGTTTTCGTTAACCATTTTACAAAAAGAAGAGGTTGTGGAAATTGCTGATTTTGAAAATGAATTAGGAATTAAATTTAATGAGTTTATAAAAGCAGACGCGCAAAGCATTGAAGAGAATAACGCGCTAATGTGGGCAAGAAAAATATTTAAAACAAAGCCAAATCGTGAAATATCTGAAGGTTTTAAAACAAAAGTTCAAACGATATTTCATCATTTAACAAAAGAGGAGCTAGTGGATAAATTAGTGACAAATCAATTAGCGCAATCTACTTTAATCTCTCTGAAATCAATTGTGACTAAAAAGCATAAAAAAAATTAATTACTATGGCAAATAGCATTAAAACTCAAGAGGATGTTTTAGCAAAATTAAATATTCATGCCTTAAACCCAATGCAAGAAGAGGCTGTTTCTGTAATTGAGACAACCACAAATACGGTAATATTATCTCCGACAGGAACAGGAAAAACATTGGCGTTTTCACTACCCTTATTGACAGTTTTAGACCCAGACTCTAAAGAAGTACAGGCCTTAATATTGGTGCCGTCAAGAGAGCTGGCTATTCAGATCGAACAGGTGATTCGTTCAATGGGATCTGGGTATAAGGTAAATGCGGTTTATGGAGGAAGACCAATGTCTAAGGACAAGATAGAAATTAAACATACTCCGACTATTTTAATAGGGACTCCTGGTCGAATTTTAGATCATTTTAATAGTAATCGTTTTTCTAAAACTGATATTAAAACACTGATACTTGATGAGTTTGACAAGTCTTTAGAGGATGGTTTTGAAGAAGAAATGAAAGGTATTATAAGTAAATTACCTGGAATTAACAAGCGTATTTTGACCTCTGCCACTCAAAGTCTTACCGTTCCTGGTTTTGTTAGATTAGACAAGCCGACGGTAATCAATTATTTAAAAGAAAAAACGGTTTCAAAACTGGCAATTAAAACAGTTATTTCTTCTAGTAAAAACAAACTAAAAACGCTACTAGATTTAATGCACCATATTGGCGGTGAGCCAGGGATTATATTCTGTAATTTAAGAGACAGCATAGGCCAGGTCAGTGAATTTTTAGACAAAAATAAAATTAGTCATGCTTGTTTTTCTGGTGGCATGGAGCAGAAAGACAGGGAAAGAGCTTTGATTAAATTCAGGAATGGAACTTGCCAGGTTTTAATTGCTACAGACTTAGCCGCGAGAGGCATAGACATCCCTGAGATGAATTATATTATTCACTATGAATTACCTCGACACGAAGAAGAATTTATTCATAGAAATGGCAGGACAGCTAGGGTTAATTCTAAAGGTACCGCTTACGTATTGAAGTGGGAGAATGAGTTGCTGCCCGAGTTTATTAAAAATGTCAGAGGCATAAACATCTCCAAAAAAGCACCTCATAAGCCGCAGTTCTGGGAAACGTTGTTTATTTCTGGTGGTCGAAAAGATAAGATTTCCAAAGGAGATATCGCGGGGTTATTTTTTAAACAAGGAGCAATTAATAAAGATCAATTAGGCGGTATAGAACTAAAGCAAGATTGTGCTTTTGTTGCTGTTCCCTTAACTATCGCTAAGGAGCTAGTGGGGAAATTAAATAATTCACGCTTAAAAAAGAAAAAAGTAAGGGTAATTATTTTGTAATTAAAACAAGAATAGTGAACTGTGGTAGTAATTACTTTGATATTAACATGTACATTCGCGCCTTAAAATAAAACTTGTTATGAAACGCATAAATGAATACAAGAAACTCTTTGGGGTTGAAAGTGAAATCGAATTAAAAGCTTTAAAAAAAAGTTACCGTAATTTGGTTAAAGAGTGGCATCCGGACAAGTTTCAAGATGGAGATGCTTTGCAGGAAGAAGCAGAGATAAAGAGTAGAAAGATTATTGATGGCTATCATTTTTTGGTAAGCATGGCCCCTGAAACAAAAGCATTAAATTTAGAAAACTACACAGAAACCATAACTAATTCTTCTATCGCCGACTATATACATAAAGGCATGTTACTTGAAATAACTTATACTGATGGCTCTGCTTATGAGTATTTTGGTGTCACTAAGCAAGTGTATGTTAAAATGAATAATAGTCCTAAGCTAAGTCGTTTCGCTAAGCGTTCTATTTACACAAAGTTTCCTTACAGAATGACCAAAAGAAAAGCTTAAAACTTAATAAAATAATTCCCTTTATACCTTCGTTATAATCTTAAGCCTGTTTATATTCTTTATACGGCTTAAAGAAAAAAACCATTTATTGCTTGCTTTTTTTTCTTTTCAATTAAACAATAATGAGGTTTTTTGGGTGTTAAAAATAATTATTTAACATATTTAACAATTGCCTTGAATTACACCCTGGCTTCTGTTAATTTAAAGTTAAAACTTAACTTTGTGTCTTAGTTTTAACAAAAACTTAGCAAAAAAATCTAACTATATATATTTTATTTACACCAAATTAAAAACAAAAACTATTTTATGAAAAATGTATTAAAATTACCTAAATTATTATTTTTATTGCTTTTTAGCATTTCCATTATTTCATGTGACAATGATGATAATGATGATCAAACAGAACAGGTGGTATTAACAATCGTGCAAATAGCGGCACAGGAACCAGATCTAAGCATACTTGTTGAGGCTCTAACGGCTGCAGATGGAGATTTGCTAACTACTTTAAGTGGCGGAAACTTTACAGTACTAGCTCCTACAAATGATGCTTTTGCTGAGTTTCTTTCAGCGAATGGTTTTGCATCGTTAGAGGAAGTTCCTACAGATGTTTTGTCAAACATATTGTTAAATCATGTAATAACAGGAGAAGTTGTGTCGACAGATTTAACAACTGCAGGTTCTGGATATACTACTACTAACGCAACAAATTTGGATGGTGACAACTTAAGTTTATATTTTAGCACTACAGATGGAGTAGAGTTTAACGGACTGTCTGGGGTTGTTTTAGCTGATATTCCTGCTACTAATGGAATTATACATGTTGTTGATGCGGTTATTGGACTTCCAACAGTAGTAACGTTTGCAACTTCAAATCCAATGTTTGAAACGTTAGTTGCAGCACTAACAAGGGAAGATCTTACTACGGATTATGTATCTGTATTATCTTCAGTTGCTAGTCCGTCTCCGTTCACTGTCTTTGCTCCAACAAATGAAGCTTTCGGGTCATTATTAACAGAGGTCGGGATGGGTTCATTGAGTGAAATTCCTGTAGATTTATTAACGTCGACTTTAAACACGCATGTAGTAGCGTCGGCAAATGTAAGATCAGGAGATTTAACACAGGGAATGGCTGTGTCTACTTTAGGAGCTGCTTTAACAGTTTCTTTAGATGCTGGCCCACAACTTATTGATTTAAATGATAGAGTTGCTAATATTATAGAGGTTGATGTACAGGCCTACAATGGCGTAGTGCATGTAATTGACAAAGTAGTGTTACCGCAATTATAATATTTATATTAAAATAAAAAAGCCATCTTAGAGATGGCTTTTTTTATACATTATTATTTAACGTGGTATTTCCATATAGTCCGCTACTAAATTCACCATTGCATCAACGCCTAACATAAAACCACTTTCGTCTAGAAAAAAGTCTGGAGTGTGGTGAGACGCAGATGTTTTTGGGTCTTTTCCTTTAGGTAAGCCTCCTATATAAAAGTAAAATCCAGGAACCTCATTTGCAAAAAAAGAAAAATCCTCTGCCCCTGTTTCTGCCGGCACTAATATGACGTTAGACTCTCCTGCTGTCTTTTTTAAGGATGGCAGCATTTTCGCAGTTAATTCTATATTGTTGAATGTAACTGGATAATGACTAGAGTAAGGAAGCTCTACAATTGCCTCAGCGCCATTTGCTTCAGCGGTTTTAGTGGCTATTTGTCTAATTCGTTCAAAAATCAGTTTTTCATCCGAATCACTTAAGGTTCTTACAGTGCCTAACATTTCCACCTCTTCAGGGATTATATTAGAACGATTCCCGCCATGTATTGAGCCAATAGTAACAACGGCTGCATTTCTTGTAATGTTTACGTTTCGACTAATTATAGTTTGAAGGTTGTTTATAATCTGAGCAGAGGTCACAATCGGATCAACCGAGGACCATGGTTCAGCACCGTGTGAAGACTTGCCTTTTACTGTGATCTTTAAATCACCTACTCCTGCAAACATGCCTCCTGGTCGGTAAGTAATCTTTCCCACCTCTACTTGTGCATTGATATGGAGTCCAAAGATAACGTCAACATTTGGGTTTTTTAACGCGCCCTCCTTAACCATAAGTTCAGCTCCGCCTTCTTCTCCTTTAGGGGCGCCTTCTTCAGCGGGCTGAAAAATAAATTTAACAGTTCCTTTTAAATCTTTTTGCATTCCAGACAAAACTTCTGCAACCCCCATTAGAATAGCTACGTGTGAATCGTGACCACAAGCATGCATAACGCTGGTTTCGCTCCCGTTATAAATAGTTTTTACTTTGGAGGCAAAAGGAACAGGGGTTCTCTCTAAAACAGGCAAAGCGTCCATGTCTGCTCGCAAAGCGACTACAGGTCCTGGCAGGTTGCCTTTAAGCACGCCGATAACGCCGGTTACTCCAACGTTTGTTTGTACGTCCATCCCTAGGGCCTTCAAGTGCTTTGTTACTAGAGCCGCTGTGCGAACTTCACGATTGCCTAGCTCAGGGTATTGATGTATATCTCTGCGCCAATCAATCACCTTTTGTTCAATCCCCTTTACAATCCTTTTGCTTTGAACAACGTTTGATTGAGCGTTCAATATTGGAAAGCTTAAAAATGCTATTAATAATAGAAGTATATATTTATTTTTCATTTCAACATGTTTTGTTCGTTTTAGTTAAATATACAAAAATATGAGTTGAGGTGTTAAAACGAACTAGATAAGATCAGGGGTGGCTTTAACTTATTTTTCTTAACTTATTTAAAAATTACAAGAAAGAAAAGCTGTAGAAATTTTATAAAAAGAAGTGTGGCAAGACATGTGGTTTTTATAAAAATATATGTTTTGAAATTAAACAGATAAATTACAAATTTAATTATTGCCTAAATTATCCATAACCTCTATTGTTCTTGGTTAGAAGCACCTGAGTTTACTTTCAGGCTTATAATTAATACTTTTTCAACTAATATTTAGGACAGCCAAAGCATTCCTTGTCATTAAGAAAATCATAAACAATAGAGAGTTCAGAAATACCTCCATTACCTCCAATTTTGCTTAAATTAAAATCATAAGAATATCCAAATTTAAAACCTTCCCAAGCCATGCCAATAATTGGGTTGATTGAAGTTATTAAATGGCTTTGGTCTGATGTTTGTAATGGGTTGGTTGTCGCGGTAAGAGCGAATGAAAATCTATCATAAACATGCTGAAACCCGAAATCAAATCTGTTGTATTTAGCCTGCTTAATGAAGTTTGTTATAAAAAACGTGTTGCTATCATCATTATATCTGAAAATTGGAAGCTCCAATGAAGCGTGAACAGACATAAAAATGTCTAGTGAAATATCCCCTTGAGCAACCATAGATACATTAGGTCTGTTTAAGTGTCTTAAAGTAATCCCAATCCAATGATTGTCATTGTTAAACAAGAAGGACGCGCCTAGGTCAACATATCTAGAGTTTTCACCTAAAGCAATAGGGTCATAAGTGTTTGAGTTTATAATGTTTTGGTAAATATTAATTTGATCTTCAAAAAGAAGATTATCAAAACCAAAATCTTTTGTTGCAAACCCGACGGTCAAACTAGGTCTAAAGTGCCAATCATAATTAAATTGCACATCATAAGCCCAGCTAATATTTAGTTGCTTTAATGCATAATTAGTAAAAGTTTCCTGATGATTCATAAGGCTGATTCCAATACCGCTATTTAATTTAGGATACCAATCATCTAAATAGAGGTACTGTGAATTTAAGTTGAAGTCAAAACCAGACCATTGTTGGTTTTTGTATAACAATCCTGCTTTTGTTGTTTGATAAATACCTGAAAAAGACGGGTTAATGCTTTCGGGGACCAAAAAGGATTGAGTAAAGGCTACATCCTGTGAGTGGATTTTCACAGAAAACAAAATAATTATTATTAATACAATTTTTTTTAGCATATTTTTATCTTAGTAATACAAATACTCCCCTTAAGGTGATTTCTTCATTATGGATTGTGGTTCCTTTAACAACTATAAGGTAATTTCCGTTTTCAGCGTTTTCACCATCTACCAAGGTGCCGTCCCAACCTTGGAGTTGTAAATTGTTTTCATAATATAATTTAGAACCAAATGTGTCATAAATACTCATCTCGATATTATTAACACACGCGTAAACTGGCCTAATTGTATCATTCACACCATCATTGTTGGGTGAAAATGCATTTGGCAAGACAATATCATAACCATCAGTAACATTAATTTCATAAGAATAGACCTCAGAACAGCCGTAACTATATTCTACGGTTTGAGTAACTACATATGCTCCAGAGTTTAAGTATTGATAAGTAACGGCTTCACCAATAGCTACAGAGCTTCCGTCTCCAAAGTCCCAAAGAATACTGATATAATCTCCGGATGACGTGTTGACAAATTCCAGTTCATTAAATACACTAATCCCACAATCTACATCTCCGGAACTATAATAATCAAAAGAGGCTTCTCCTAATTCTTCAAAATCAATAATAATTTCTGTGTTTACTTGACATCCATATTGGTCAGTAACCAAAACATTATAAGTTCCGTTTTCATATGCGGTCATAAAAGTATTGTCGTTAATACTTACAGATCCGCCTGACCAATTTACAGTATACGGACCAAGACCGCCAAAAATTGTTATTCTGTTTTCTTGAGTAACTAAATTATTTTCGCAAAAAGGAACTATTTCAGCATTCAGGTTGACTGTTAAATCTTCTTGTCTAAAAATTGTAAATGTTTCAGATAATGCAACACAGCCCTCACTGTCTGTAACATTAACCGTGTAATCTCCAGAGGTTACATTTGTTAAATCTTCATTATCTGAGTCATTACTCCACAAGAATTCATATGCACCTGAACCGCCTGAGACCGTAAGGTCAACACTTCCGCTATTTGAATTGTCGCAATCAAGCGCATCTGTGATTGTACCGCTTAGTTCTATTTCACTTAGAGCGCTGATTGTAAATGTTTGAGCAGCTCCAATACACACAACGCCATTGTTTTCATATGTTGGTGTTACAGAAATTAATGCAGTACCTGTTACCGATGATAAGTTATTTGCTGTAAATGAAGGAATGTCTCCATTACCCGACGATGACAAGCCGATAGAAGTATTGTCATTTATCCATGTGTATGTTGTATTTCCATCAGAATTAGAAGTTGTAAACTCAATGAGTGAAGCAATTTCATTATTACATAATACGATATCTTCTAAAGGGTCCATTGTTGGTGATGGATTAACCAGAATTGTAAAGGTTTCAGGATTTGCTTCACAAACTATTCCATTATTTTCATAGCTAGGTATCACAGAAATTGTAGCAAAAATTGCAGATTGGGTTGAGTTTAAAACTGTAAAGCTTGGAATACCTCCAGTTCCAGAATTTGCAAGACCTATAGCAACATTATCATTAGTCCATGTAAACGTTGTTATGCCATCTGTATTAGCTGTTGTAAATATGTAAACAGGCGTGAATTCACCATCACATAATACGGTGTTTTGAGAAGTTACGTCATTAACCTGAGCCAATGGGTTTACTGTTATAGTAAACTGCTCAGGATTTCCTGAACAAACTACGCCATTGTTTGTGTATATAGGGGTTACTGTAATTAAAGCTTGTTGGGCGCTAGTAGATGTGTTTATAACTTCAAAGGCACCAATGTCGCCAGTGCCAGTAGAGGAAAGACCAATTGATGTGTTTGAGTTTGTCCAAGTGTATTCACTAACTCCGTCTGAATTCGTTGTGTTAAACTGAACTGGCATTGATAAATCACCATTACACAGTAGCTGATTTTCAATCGAATTTACTTGAGCGCCAGGATTTACTGCCAAAATAAATGTGTACTCTGAGCCGATGCAATCTATCCCAGAGCTAGAATAGGTTGGCACTACAGTAATAGTTGCGGTTTCAGATTCACCAGAAGTGTTTAAAACTGTAAAACTTGAGATATCTCCTTCTCCGCTATCTGCTAGTCCAATATTGGTGTTGTCATTTGTCCAGGAGTATGTTGTAATGCCGTCTACGTTTGTAGTTGAAAAAGTGATAGGAGAAGTGATTTGACCTTCGCATAACTCTTGATTTAAAATTTCGTTAACCTGCGCAGAAGGATTAACCGTTATTGTAAATGTTTCCGAAAGACCTGTACAACTTATTCCATTATTTGTGTAACTGGGAGTAACAACAAATGTTGCTGTTTGAGACTGTGATGTGGTATTTATTACATTAAAACTTCCAATATTTCCAGAGCCGACAGCGACAGGAAGGCCTATTGTTGTATTATCATTAGTCCACGAATAGCTAGTTGTGCCGTCTATGTTTTCTGTAGTAAATATAATTTCTTCAGTAGATTCCTGGTTACATAAAACTTGATTTGGAATTGGCTCAACCTGTGCAGAAGGATTAACCGTTATTGTAAATGTTTCCGAAAGACCTGTACAACTTATTCCATTATTTGTGTAAGTTGGTGTAACAGTAATTGTTGATGAAATAGATGAAGCTGCAACATTAGCAGAAACAAACGATGAAATATTTCCGTCTCCAGCGGCGGCTATCCCAATTGCAACATTATCATTAGTCCAAGAATAGCTAGTTGTGCCGTCTATGTTTTCTGTAGTAAATATAATTTCTTCAGTAAATTCCTGGTTACATAAAACTTGGTTTGGAATTGGCTCAACCTGCGCAGAAGGATTAACCGTTATTGTAAATGTTTCCGAAAGACCTGTATTGCTAACCCCTGCATTTTCAAATGTTGGCGTTACAGTGATTGTTGCTAATTGACTTATTAGAGAAGTGTTTATTGCTGTAAAACCTGCAATTGATCCAGCACCACTAGAGCTTAGTCCTATTGATGTGTTATCGTTAGTCCAAGAATATGTTGTAACACCACCCGTGTTTTGTGTTGTAAATACAGTTGGGTCTAAAACCTCTTCATTACAAACTACAACATTATTAATCGGATCAACCTGTGCTGTTGGATTTACTGTGATGACAAAAGTATTTGCAGATCCAGAATTACTGTTTCCTCCGTTTTCAAAACCCGGAGTTACTACCACAGTAGTGACTATGGGGCTAGTTCCTGTATTAACAGCTGTGAATCCAATATCACTTGAGCCTGAATTTTCCAACCCTGTTGTTGGGTCCGTATTTGTCCATGTATAGGTAGAGGTTCCTCCTGTGTTAATTGTTTCAAATGGAATCACCAGGCTGTCGCCATTTGAAACAACCATGTCTTCTGTAGGGTTAACTTGAGCTGTTGGATTAATTGTAATTTCAAATGGAGTTTCTGGACCTACACAACTAACTCCATTGCTTGTGAAAGTAGGGGTTACAGATATAGATGCACTTACAGGAAAAGTGCCCGTATTAACGCCGGTGAAAACTGGAATATTGCCAGAGCCAGCTGATGCCAAGCCGATAGAGCTTAAATCATTAGTCCAATTATATGAAGTAGTGCCGTTACTGTTTTCTGTTGTAAATGTGATAGCGGTTGTATCAAAAGTATTAGATACTATTTGATTTAAAACACCATCTACTTGACCGCTAGGGTTAACTGTGATTGTAAAAGAAATTGATTCGCCAATATTAATATTCCCTTCATTTTCAAAACTAGGTGTGACAGTAATGTTTGAAGTTATAGGGGATGTGGTGGTGTTAGTAGATGTTATATCTATATTTCCCGTTCCCGAATTAGATAAACCAATCTCTGAATTATCATTTGTCCAGGCATATGTTGTTGCTCCGCCTGTAACAATAGATGAAAATTCAACAAATATAGTGTCTTCATTACATACTAATTGGTCATCTGCTGGGTTTACCTGAGCCACAGGGTTTACCGTTACAGTATATAAAGTCTCTAACCCGGCACAGTCAAACCCTATATCGCCAGTTGCAATTGCTGAATAGACAACAACCTGAGGTAACGTGCTTGTATTTATCAGAGTTTCAGAAGGAATAGTGTCTGTCCCTACTAAAGTTGTTAATCCATCAACCGAATCAGGAACGGTTGCGCTCCAGGATATAGTAACTCCGGTTGTTGGGCTGGATAAGGTAATCGCAGTCGTTGTTTCTCCCGTAAGAATTGTCTGGTTTTCCTGTGAAAAACTCACTAAAGGAGATGGGTCTACTTTAATCCTAAAAGTATCGCTTTCGCCAATACAGCTAACTCCATTATTAACATATGTCGGCGTAACAGTAATAACGCCTTCAATTTGTTCGGTTGTTGCGTTATTAGCTGTAAAACTAAGAATATCACCGGTTCCATTAGAAGCTAAACCAATTGCAGGATTGTTGTTTGTCCAAGAATATATTGTTGACCCTGGTGATGATGTGTTTGAGCTATTAAAATTTATTCCTAAGGTTGAATCTCCATTACAAAGTGTTTGAGATGCTATTGACTGGACGTTGCCGGTGGGGTTCACAGTAATAAGTACCTCAAACGTATCTCCTGTGCACCCATTTATTTCTGGAGTAACAGTATAAGTTACAGTTATTGGTGAGTTAAAACTATTTATTAAGGTTTGACTGATATTTGGCTGATTAGACTGTGCGCTAGCTCCTGTGGTAGATGATCCTGGGGGTAAATTATCAAGTGCTGGAAACGGCCAGGAATAAGTTGTTCCTGCTGGAACAATTTCTATGGGATTTTCATCAAGAGGTTCAATAATAAAAGTATCTCCATTACAAATAGTCACTTCTTTATTTGCAATAATTGGAACTGGATTTACTGTTATAATGTATTCAAATGGGGGGCCAACACATCCGTTTAAAGTTGGGGTAATAGTATAAACTAAATCTTGAGCAGCGCTAGTGTTATTAGTTATAAACTGAGCTGGAATTGTAGCTTCGCTTCCTTCTAAAGCATACCCTGAAATATTTATGTTTTCAGTAGCTGTCCATGAAAATGATACGTCTTCAGCATTAGCAACTACTATAAATTCACTTGATGAGTTTTCATTACAAATTACTTGAGCAACTAAAGTATTGGTTATTTCTGGCGTCTGCTTTAGTGTTATAGTCAGTGAATCAGAAGCGGGAATTTCACAATTTGAGTCAGCTGATATAGATATGTTATATTCTCCATAAGAATTTAATTGAATTGTTGGCAGTGGTTCTGAAGCTGTAGAATTCACAAAGGTATAATCATCAGCCGTAATCCCTACACCTGAAATTACCCAATTATATGAAGATGGGGCATAAAGTCCAGTTGAATAAACTGGTGTTAATTCAGTATTAAAATTAATCAATCTCGTTGATTCGGTAGAACAAAGTGTTTGGGATTCTGAAGGAAACTCAACAGTTGGGTCTCCAATTACAGAAAGCTCATCAGTAACTGTTGAAGTGCCGCACTCGGTTGTAATAAGTAAAGTAAAGGTATATTCTCCTGCGCTAGTAAATATAACTACTGGGGTTTCCGTTGAAAGACCCGAGGATGTCCATCCAACATTAGGTGATATTGACCATTGGAATGTCGGCGCTTCATTAGATGTAAGAGTATCTACACATGGAAAATCTGTTGTCGAAATATTGGAAGTGTTTGTTAAAGAAACTGGGGTGTTTACGCAAATTTCATCAACTTCTACCGCGTCTTGTAATAGATCAAATGTAGCTACTGGTAAAATCTCTACATTAATATAATTAACCGCAACGGACTCTAGTGTACAAGCCTCTGGGTTAGCCGCTGATAATTGAATTCCCCAACAACCAGGTTCATCAACATCTTCAGCTGGAATTAACAGATCTTGACCGTTGTTTGTTAACCAACTATTCCCTGAAAATATTGGAATAAATGATGAAGAACTAGGTTTCTTGTAAGACCAATAAAAAATCGGGTCCGCGTCACAATCTCCGTCTGCATTTGGAACAGTACCTGCTTCAGAAGTGTTTGTTGCTACAATTGGAAAGTCAGTAATACATATTTCTTCTAATAAATCAAAACTAGCTTGAGGCGATTCGCTTGTGGTTACTTGTCCGGCAGAACCAGAACCGTTTATTGAATATGCATCACAAGTAGCCTCGCCTGTAGATTGACTCATGCCCTTATTATACAAGTTCATAACTATATAAAACTCTTGATTTAATGCTAGACAGGATGGTTCGTTAAAAACGTGAGATACAGGGTTGTCATTTGTATATCTATTCATTATATCAGCATGAGTGTAGAGTTCAGGTGCTGTCCCGTCACCCCAATCAAATGAATAATAGGACGCCATTGAATTTGTTAGCAAACCCGTATTGGCAATATTTACACTAAAAATTACAGATTCACCAGTACATACAAGGTCTGATGAAGCGTTGCCAAAATTAGTAAGTCCAGAATGGAAAATAAAAGCAAAACTATAAAAAGAAGCATTTTCTAGACTGTCGGTCTCTTGAATTTCAAAATTATATGTGCCAATTGGCAGGTCGTCTGGGATTTCATAAATCAACCCAGAAATAGGCGTCATCGTAGTAACAGCACCTGAGCTAATATTAATTCTTTTCAGAACAATTGAATTTGTAGATAATGACGGGGTTACGGTGATGTATTTTGTAGACCCTAATGCGGTGGTGGAATTATAAGCCTCTTTTGGCATACCAATACTTGGGTTAATATTATTATCAGCAAGGCAATTGAAGGAGTTTGTGTTGCTTGGCATTGTTGAAGCGACAGATGGGACTAAAGATGTAATAGAGTTGTTTACACTAAAAAAATCAGTTGTTTGAGATATTTCGTCAGATTCTGAATTAGTAGTTGTAGAACGAATTCTTAATTTATATTGCCCGCTTAATATGTCTTCAGGTAAAACACCATTTATTAGAGAAGTATAAAAATCTGTGACAGTAGCTAAAACAACTGCGTTTGTAAAATCACCCCCTACTTCTGATAGTTCTAGATAAAAAGAATTTTCAATTGTGAAAACTCCCGTAGGATTCATATGAACTGACACGCCCGCGCCAGGAGTTAGGGTTTCAGATGAATTAAAACTAACAACATTAATACTCTGCGCAAGAGTAAGTTTAGTAAATAGTAGAAACAAAAAAATGGATGTAATTATCTTCCTCATGTCGTTAAACAAATGCTAAGTTAAAACTTGTAGTAATTAGTATATAAACCCAGTGATTAAAACGTGTATTTTTAACTGAATATATATTACATATATATCTGTCAAAATTAAACATTTCAGCATCCGATTTTGCTCTTGATCAAAACATAAACCAATTTGCAGTACGTTTGACGTATGTATTACATTTAATTAGATAAAGTTATATCTATTTTTTTTATAGTCAAGCAATAGTTATTGACAAAGGGTGTTCGTTCTTAACAAAAACATAATTGATTAAACACTCTTTTTTCAATTGTTAATTATACTATAATTTATAGAAAGTGCCAAAAATTAATACCTTTATAACTCGTTCATCATTAAGTATTGAAAACAAAAAACCACTTCAGTGCCCTACAATAAAAAACCCCATCTCTAACAGATAGGGTTTAATATTAGTGGTGGTCCCACCTGGACTCGAACCAGGGACCACTTGATTATGAGTCAAGTGCTCTAACCAACTGAGCTATAGGACCAATTAAGGGTGCAATATTAATACATTTTTTTAATACTAAAAAAGAATACTAT
>Ga0209710_1000975_pt1 | contig 23161 bp, 24 predicted proteins | sample ArcticOcean_MG_C_5_FD_187436 | JGI IMG/M metagenome (GOLD analysis project Ga0209710, IMG submission 187436) | Marine microbial communities from western Arctic Ocean - ArcticOcean_MG_CB4_138 (SPAdes) (version 2) | ecosystem: Environmental > Aquatic > Marine > Oceanic | place: Arctic Ocean...
TTAGTTAATTCTTTTTTAGCCACAAGTTCGGCATCATGAATTTTTACTCCATTTAATACAGATTCAGCACATATTTTAAGTTTTTTATATAACCCCACTGCATTATTAATATCTTTATCAATAAGAAGGTTATTTCTAGAGCTTAGTGCAAGATTGCTAATATTTCTAATGGTTGGAGCTTCTATAATTTTTATTGGTAATTTAGAGTCAAAAACAAACTTTTTGATTAAGTATAATTGTTGATAATCTTTTTTCCCAAAGATAGCATACGATGGGTTTGTTAAATTAAACAGTCTGTCAAGAACTGTAATCACACCCTTAAAATGACCTGTTCTAGTTTTTCCGCATAATTCATTAGAAATAATTGGCATTTTGTAAGAAAGGTCTATTTTTGCTGGGAAGATATCTTTTGTTGAAGGCGTAAATAGAACAGTTACCCCACTATCTTTTAATAGATTTATATCTTGTTTTAGTGTTCTTGGATAATTTTCCAGATCATGTTTCGAATTAAATTGAATGGGATTAATAAAGATACTTAAGATAATATTTTTAGATAATTTTTTTGCTTCCTTTATTAAAGATAAATGCCCCTTATGTAAATTACCCATAGTTGGAATCAGAGAAATATTCTCTAGTTTATTTAAATTCTCTTTTAGCACTAATGGGGATCGAATTATTTTCATCAATTCTTGCGCGTATGAATTTTTTTAATAAATTTTTCTATTTTACCAAGTATAGATTGGGACTCTGTTTTATTAGTTTCTTTTTTATCATTAGAAAAAGATGCTGACGTAATTCCGAGTAAGTCATATAGAATTTCAACTTCTCCATTGCAGAAAGCGGAAGATCTAAAGCTTATAGTTGGAATTGATAGTTGATTGGTAATAGCTTTATCATCTAATTCTGAAGTCATTGACATCACAAGCATTCTTATGCCTGCTTCTTCAAGATTTTTAGCTTGAGTAAGTAAATCTTCATTTATTAACTTTTTAATTTTATTAACTTGAGGCATAGAGCCTATGTGCCCACATACTAAAATTTTATTAGCACTTAAATGTGCAACAACCTCAAGAATATTATTTTCACCTTCAATCTTAACCATATCTGCACCAGCATTAATAAGCAATTTTGCATTCTTTAACGCAATATTTTTACTGGGAAATGAATTAATTGGCATATCGCTAATTATCGGCATTAGCGGCGCTCCCTTTCTAACAGACTCTGTATGATAAAGTACTTCACTCATTGTTACTTCAAGTGTTGATGATTGGCCTTTTATTAGTATTCCTAAAGAATCTCCAACTAAGAGAGCATCACAATTAGTTTTAGATAAGTAAGATGCAAAAGAAGCGTCATAACAAGTAATGATGGCAATATTTTTCTTACTAAATAATTTTTTTAAATCATGCATAATTACATTAGTATTGGGTTAAAAAATTCTCTAGTACTATTAATTTGATTAATTCGCTCTATCAGGACGTTTAACGCTGATTTATCTTCTAATAAATCGATATTCTCATTATTAATAATTAAAACCCTGGATTGATGATCGTTATGAAAATAGTTACTGTAAGACTCTGCAATTTTTTCTAAATATTCAGTAGAAATTTTTTGTTCGTATGGTATTTTTCTCTTTTCTACGCGCTTCCTTAAAAGATCAACAGGTGTTTGAAGATATATAACTAAGTCCGGGGTAGGAGTTTTAGGATGAAGGTAATTATAAATTTGTGTGTAAAGTTTAAGTTCCTCATTATCTAAATTGAGATTAGCAAATATTGGATCTTTTTGAAGAAAAAAATCAGCAATTATTCCATTTTTAAAAAAATCTTGTTGGTTAAGCTCATTAATTTGCTCAGCTCTTTGGAAAAGGAAAAAAAGTTGAGTTGAAAGTGCATAATGCTTCATGTCTTCATAAAACTTTGGTAGAAAAGGATTTCTATCTGCTTTTTCCGAAAACATATTAGCTCCAAATTTATTAGATAAAAGTTTAGCTAAAGTTGATTTTCCCGACCCTATTGGTCCTTCAACGACTATGTACGGGTATTTGTTAAAAATATTCAAACTATTCGATCCTAATAATATTTTCTGGAACTAGTTTATTTATTATATCTATTATTGCACCATGGTTTGGAATCACAATAGCTTCATCAATATCTTTTAATGGCAGTAATACGAAAAGTCTTTCATGCATTCTTGGATGAGGAATAGTTAATTTTTTTTCATTTAAAATTAGATTATCAAACAAGAGAATATCCAAATCTAAAGTCCTGGGACCATTTTTATTAACTCTAATTCTCCCTGCGGTATTTTCAATTTTTAAAAGTTTATTAAGCAGCTCATAAGGGCTAAGATTCGAATCAATCTTTACAACTGCATTGATAAAGTTAGGTTGATTTAAGATTCCTACTGGTGGTGTTTCATATAAACTTGATTCGCTTAAAATTCTAACACCCCCTATATTTTTAATAGATAAGATCCCATTTTTAACCATTTCTTTTGGGTTTCCAAGATTGCTTCCTAAAGCAATAAAGATATTACTCATTATTCAAATTTTTTTTATTAGAAATAAGCAAATCTTGGTTTTCTTTATTTGATTCAATAAATTTAGTCCACCACAAGCCTTCAGATTTTGAAATTTCTAAAGATTGACATCTAAGTAATAAAAAATCATATGAAGCTCTAAACCTTGGATGACTTAAAAGCCTGTATATTTTTTTTGATGATGTGCTGTTAAATCTCGGTTGAAGTCTCCAAATCTCACTCATTGTTATGGAAAATCTTTTTTGTACTGGAAAAATTCTTGCTTGCTTCTGAAGGACATCATCAATTGCTTTATTAAGAGCTAGAGATGGGTGGGGGAAATTTTTTTTATATTTCTTACTTAATTCATGAACATCTTTCCATAAGAAAACTGCCAACAAAAATCCTGGGTTTATAGATTGATCATTTTTAATTCTTAAATCTGTGTTTTTAAGCCCCTGTAGTAAAAAGGTATTAAAAATTTTATTATTATTTTCTAAAGATGGAAAATAAATATTACTTAAATTATATTTCTTAAAAAGAACCATACTTTCTTGAGCATGACCTGTTAAAAAAAACTTCATAATTTCATCAAACAAGCGAGAGTAAGGAACAGACTCAAGAAGACTTATAGAATTTTTAATTTCACTTAGAGTTTCACTATGGATTTCCATTTTTAATTTTGCTGCGAAACGAATAGCCCTCAACATTCGAATTGGGTCTTCTTTGTATCGTAACTTGGGTTTACCAATAAGACGTAATTGATTATCTTGAATATCTCTCAATCCACCGTAGAAATCAATTATATTTTTATCTTCAACATCGTAGTAAAGCCCATTAATAGTGAAATCTCTTCTTTCGGCATCTTCCTCAATAGACCCATACTCATTATCTTTTATAACTCCATTCGACATTTGTATTTTTTCGCGTGGTTTTGCTCTAAATGTCGAGACTTCGATAATTTCACGACCATAAATTACGTGAACAAGTTTAAATCTTCTCCCAATAATTCTTGATTTTTTAAAAATTGATTTTACTTGTTCTGGAGTTGCATTAGTTGCAACATCAAAGTCTTTAGGCTTATAACCCATTAAAATATCACGCACTGCTCCACCTACTATGAAAGCTTTATAGTTATTTTTTTTAAGTATTTTGAGCGTGTTTAAAGCTGAATCACTTATTAGTTCATGATTAATTTTGTTCGATTTGAAAAATGAATGAAATTTTTCTTGAAAGACCTGCAGAAGATTGCTATTCATGAATTATGATTATTTGCTATCTTTTTTCCAAAACACATCATTAAAATTATTAATTTTGTTTAAAAATCTAGCTAATACGAAGAGCATATCAGATAGTCGATTAATATATTTAAGAGAGGCCCCATTTACTTTATCAGTTTGAGCTAAGTTAAATAAATTTCTTTCCACCCTTCTACAAACTGTTCTTGCTAGGTGACAATAGGAAGAAGCCTTGGAGCCACCAGGCAAAATAAATTCCTTTAATGAGTCTAACTCATCATTCATAGTATCAAGTTTATTTTCAAGGAAATCAATTTTTTTATCATCTATTTTTAGATGATTTGGTATGGATAATTCTCCACCAATATCAAATAAATCATGTTGTACTTTCTCAAGAATAATTTTCTTATCCTCCGGTAATTTTTCTGTGAGAAGAATTCCAATAATTGAGTTTAATTCATCAATATTGCCTAAAGATTCAATACGAGCATGAAATTTATCTACTCGAGAACCATCAGCAAGACCAGTTTTCCCTTGGTCGCCAGTGCGTGTATATATTTTTGTTAGCCTATTTGCCATAATTTTCCATTTTAATATTCTACATTAACCTACTTTATTTATTATTTTTATCTCTATAATTAGCAATATAATGAAAAATACACAACCAATTGGAATTTTTGACTCTGGAGTAGGTGGGATATCTGTTATGTCGCAGATTCAAAGCTTGCTTCCTAATGAAAGTTTGGTTTATGTTGCCGACTCTTTATTTGCGCCTTATGGATTAAAAAGTAAAGATGTGATTTTAGAAAGATCTAAAACTGCTATTGATTACTTAATTAAAAAGCAATCAGCAAAATTAATTGTAGTTGCTTGCAATACAGCCACTGCTGCTGCTATTAAAGAACTTCGTCATATATATCAAATTCCAATTATTGGTATGGAGCCTGCAATAAAGCCTGCAACTAAAGCTACTATTTGTAAGAAAGTTGGTATCTTAGCAACGAATGGCACATTGGAAAGTGCAAAATTTTCTGCATTACTAGAAACTTATTCAGGAGAAATTGATTTTCATACGCAACCTTGCCCAGGATTGGTTGAGCTTATAGAGCAAGGAAAAATTAATGATTTATCTATAAATATTTTAATTCAAAAGTATTTAGATCCGCTGATAGAGAAAAAAGTTGACACTATTGTTTTAGGATGTACACATTATATTTTTATTCGAGAGCTAATTAAAAACCAAATGGGAGCTAATGTAAGAATAATTGATACAGGTTTAGCTGTTGCTAAACAGGTAAAAAGTGAATTAGAGAAGTTTTCATTAAAAAACACAACTAATGAAAAATATTATTCAATTTTCACTAATAGTCAAAACGTGAAAATGGAAGGCATCATTAAATCTATGATTGCAAATTTAGATTTTAATTATAGCTACCATGCTAATTGGAATTAATTTTTTATATCTTGATTGCTTTTAATCAACATAACTTAACCAATGCTCGTAATCTGGATTTTCTCCTTTAACCGTATCGAAATAGATTGTTTGTATTTTTGCAGTTAAGTGGCCTTTTGTACCTTTTCCAATAAGCCTTCCATCAAGCTCTTTGATGGGAGTAACTTCCGCGGCAGTCCCGGTAAAAAAGGCTTCATCAGCAGTGTATACCTCATCACGCGTAATACTTTTTTCACTTACTTTAACATCTAACCCTTTGGCTATTGTCATGACTGTATCTCTTGTAATACCTTCTAAAGCACTAGTTAAGGTGGGCGTTATTAACTCACCATTTTTTACTATAAAAATATTTTCCCCAGTTCCTTCAGCAATAAAGCCTTGGACGTCTAATAATAATGCCTCATCGTAACCATCATTAGTTGCTTCTTGATGCGCTAATATAGAATTCATATAATTCCCATTAGCCTTGGCTTTTGTCATTGTGCTATTTACATGATGCCTAGATAAAGAAGATGTTTTAACCTTAATTCCAGAATCAAGAGCTTCTTGACCCATATAAGCCCCCCAACTCCATGCGGCAACTATTACATTGGTAGATAATTCTTTTGCCGAAATACCCATTGCTTCGGCGCCATAAAATGCCATAGGCCTGATGTAGCCAGACTTTAAATTATTTTTATTAATTGAATCTTTATGAGCCTGATTTATTTGAGCGGGAGTAAAAGGTATTTTCATCCCTACTATATGTGCAGAATTAAATAATCTTTTTGTATGATCCGCTAATCTAAAGATGGCAGGACCTTTTTTTGTTTCGTAAGCTCTTACGCCTTCAAAAACACCTAAACCATAGTGAAGGGTATGGGTAAGTACGTGCGTTTTTGCTTCACGCCAAGGCACAAATTTATCATTAAACCAGATAAACCCATCACGATCTTCCATTGTCTGTGGTATTGCCATAATGCCCCTTTAAACTTTAAATAAATTTCTTTGTCATATTTCAGGATATCCTGAAAGACTCTTACTTAGCATGATAAAATGAATTTCAACTTTTAAGAAACTATATATGAATAAATTTTTTGTTATTTTACTACTAATATCAACTTTATTGTCTTGTTCGGACAATAATTTGATTTTTAATGGATCGAATTTAACAGAAGCTAAATTAGATTCTAATTTTGAACTAACTTCTCACAAGGGCGAAAAAAAAACTACAAAAGACTTTAAAGGCAAAGTTGTTGCAATTTTTTTTGGGTTTGCTAGTTGTCCTGACATTTGTCCTACAACGATGGTTGAGCTTAAAAATATTAAATCTCAGCTAGGGAAAAATTCAAATCAATTGGAAGTTCTATTTATTTCACTTGATCCTGAGAGAGATACACAAAAACTATTAGGCGCATTTATACCTTCGTTTGATCCTTCATTTATTGGTCTTACTGGCACTATAGAAAATATTAAAAAAATTACTCAGCAGTTTAAAGTCTATAGGAAAAAAGTTAAACAAGGAGACTCTTATACGATTGATCATTCATCCGGTATATATTTACTGGATAAAAATGGGAAGATTAGGGTGCGCCACCCGTATGGATCAAAGATTAAATTAATTGTTGAGGATATTAAAAAGCTAATTTAGTCTATTCTGTATAGCCTAAATCCATTTTCTTTTAAGTACTGCTCTGCTTTCTTATAATTTGGAAATAATAATTGGACTTGCTGCCAAAAATTACTTGAATGATTCATAAATTTTAAGTGAGACAATTCATGACAGATTACATAATCAATTACATATTGTGGGGCTTGAATCAATCGCCAATTTAACCTTATCTCTTTTCTGGAATTGCAAGTTCCCCATCTAGTTTTTGCATTTGATATTAATGTTGCTTGCACTTTTAAATTATTTTTATTGCAAAAATATTTTACCCTATGGGAGAAATACTTAAGAGCATATTTTTTGATCCATATAATGAAAAATTTTTTTAATTTAAGTTGATCTGATAGATTCTTAAAACTTACAGAACATCGATTGCCTTCAATAAGTATGTTGTTAACTCCTGCTCTTAATGTAATTATTATTTCATTATTAAAAATTTTAAATGTTTCACCATTGCGAATATCAAAAGGTACTTCATTGTGAATAGTTAGTAATAATTTTTTCTGAATCCATTTAGATTTTTTTTGAAGTAATTGATTAATCTTATAGTTTGTCATTAAGATTGGCGCATTAACAATAAGTCCTTTTGGTGTAATCCTTAAACTTATAGTACGCCTATATTTTTTTATCAATTCATAATTAATACATGAACCATCTTGAAGCTTAAGTTGCTTGGTGCCAGATAGATTAAACATTTATTTTTAACATCTCTGATTCTATCCAGTCTTTAGCAGCTTTGTTTGCCTCTCCTGGAGAGATCGTAGATGTATCAATAGCCAAACCTATCGATACAGTAATTTCACCTGGCTGTTTGATGAATGAATTTTTAGGCCAAAAAGAGCCAGCATTATGAGCTACAGGGATAATATTTATTTTAGCTTTTTTCGCTAGCCAAGCGCCACCAATATAATATTTACCAATTTCTTTCGGTTTTATTCTAGTGCCTTCTGGAAAGATAATAATACAAAATCCTTTATTTATTCTATCAATACCCTGTTTCAACATTTGCCATAAAGCCTTTTTTCCCGATTTTCTATTTATTGCGATAGGAGATGTCATAGCCAATCCCCAACCAAAAAAAGGAACCCACAATAGTTCTCTTTTAAGAACCCAGACTTGGGGGGGGAAAATTTTCTGAAAAGCAAGAGTTTCCCAAGCTGACTGATGTTTGGATAAAACCATAAATGGCTTTTTAGGTATATTCTCGAGCCCATTCACTTTAAAGTTTATATTACAAGAAATCTTCAGCCATAATAATATTGCCTTAGCCCATAAAGAAATAAATTTATAGCGAGTAATTGGCGATAAAGGAAAGGTTAAAATTGAAAGAATTGTAAAGGGAATTGTAAAAGTCCACATACCTATCTGAAAAATGAAAGATCTTAATACAATCATTTATTTCTTTAAGATCTTATCAACTGCTTGTGAAAGATCATTAAAAATCCATGTATTTTTTGGATAAGCTTTGTTTGCAAAGGTTTCTTCTCCTTTACCAGTTTTAACTAAGATTGGTTGAGCACCAACAGATTGATAAGCCTCTAAATCTCTTTTTGCATCTCCAATTGCAGGAATATTTTTTAAGTTGACACCAAAACGAGTACTTATTTCTTCAAGCATTCCGGTTTTGGGTTTTCGACATTTACAGTTTGCATCTTCAGTATGTGGACAATAAAAAATAGCATCAATATGCCCACCAACTTGCGCTAATAAATCCAACATTTTTTTATTAATTGCATTCATTGTTTCGATATCAAATAAACCTCTTCCTATGCCTGATTGATTGGTTGCAATAATAACGCTAAATCCATGTTGATTTAATCGTGCAATTGATTCTAGGCAATCTGGAATAGGAATCCATTCATTAGGGTTCTTAATGAAATCTGCACTGTCTTGATTGATTACTCCATCTCTATCTAAGATAACAAGCTTCATTTTTTTAATTAGCCAATTTTGAAATATCAGCCACGCTGTTTAAAGAAATATGTAGGTGCTTTAATAAATTATGTCTATTCATTTTTATCTTTTCGTCTTTAGAGTTAACCATAACATTCTCAAAAAATTGATCAATAGGGTCTTTTAAATCAACTAAAGAATTTAGGGCTCCAACGAAGTTTTTTTCACCTAAGCCTTTTATGATTATAAGATTAAGTTTAGTTATGGTTTCGAAAAGTTGGATTTCCTCAACCTCCTTTAAAAGTGATTCATCAACCTTTCCAATTGTCCCAGTATATTTTTTAAGTATATTTGAAACTCGTTTGTTTGCTGAAGCAAGCTCTTTAGATTGCTTCAAACAACTAAATTCTTTAATAGCATCTAATTTTCTAGTAACATCATTTAGATGATGGGGCCTTGAAGAAATGACAGCATCAACTTCATTGGAGGTAAAATTTTTATCTTTAAGATAGTTCGATAGTCTTTCATAAATAAAAGTTTTTAAACTATTCTCTAAATCTTTTTTATCTTTTGGGGTATGTTTATCAATTAATTTTGAAAAATTAAGTGGAATATTTTTCTCTATTAGTATGCGTATAACTCCAATAGCATTCCTTCTTAAACTAAATGGGTCTTTATCTCCAGTTGGTTGCTCATTGATTGAAAATAACCCGATCAAGGTTTCAAATTTATCTGCTAAAGCAGCATAGTCACCAAATGAATTTCTTGGTAAGGTGTCCCCTGAAAATTTTGGTTTGTAATGATCTTCAATTGCTGATGCTATATGCTTAAATTGAACATCTTCTTGAGCATATATTGCTCCCATAACCCCCTGAAGCTCTGGAAATTCACCAACCATAAGACTTAAAAGGTCTGCCTTGGAGATTAAAGCAAATTCTTGATAATTAATATTATCTTTAAATTTAAGCTCCGCTGCAATATATTTTAATATGACTCCAACTCTGCCAGCTCTTTCCGCTTGAGTACCTAATTTATTATGATAAACAATTGAACTAAGTTTATTTGATAGTAACTTAAGTGATTGTTTTTTATCTTGTTCAAAAAAGAATTCAGCATCAGCAAGTCTAGGCCTAATAACTTTTTCATTGCCCTGTATTATGCTTGCTGGATCTTTTGGTGTTAGGTTTGAGACTATTATGAAGTGATTTGTAAGCTGATTACTTTTATCAAATAATGGAAAATACTTTTGATTAACTTTCATAGTTAAAATAAGGCATTCCTGGGGAATCTTTAGAAATCTTTTCTCAAAAGACCCAATTAATATATTTGGCATTTCAACTAAAGCAGTAACTTCATTCAATAAAGCCTCATCGTCAATAATATGAAGTTCTTTTTTAAATGATTTAGCAGCTAAAATAATATCTGTATATATTTTTTCTTTTCTTTGATTAAAATTTGCGATAACTCCACCTGTTTCTAATAATATTTTTTCATAGTTATCCGCATGATCAATATTTAATAACTTATCTTTAGATTCAAAGCGATGCCCAAAAGATTTATTATTGGCTTCGAAGCCAAGTGAAGATACTTTTAGTATTTTAGCTCCATGAAGTACGAGTAAGTTTTTAATAGGCCTTACAAAATTGACAGAAGTCCACCCATCTTCTAATTGATAAGACATCATTTTTTTAATAGGTAGTTGATTAATACAATTATTGATTATGTTGGGTAAAATATCTTCAAGATTTATGCCAGCAATATTTTTTTCAATATATAAAATTGTCTGCCCTTTATCATCTTCTTTTATTATTCTTGATACAGCTTCATTGTTTTCATTAAGAGATTGCAGTTTTTTTGATAAGGCTTGTGTAGCCTGACCTTTTTCATCAAAACCAATTTTTTCCGGCATAAGTTTGATTAATTTTTTTTTATTTTCACTTCTATCTGCAACATTTAATATTTTGACACCAAGTCTTCTTGGCGTTGAAAAAACTCTTATATTAGAATCTTTAATGAGGATTTGTTCATGTAATCCTTGTGTAATTAACTGACTAAATTTTTCTCCTAGCTCTTTAAGTGAATTAGGTGGTAATTCTTCAGTTATAAATTCAATAAGTAGTGTATCTAATTTCAACTTTTATCTCTTTTGGCATTTAAGGAGAAAATAACTTCTTCCGCATGCTTTGAGTCTGCAAGAGGAAAGCCTAATTTTTCTCTACTTTCTAAATAAGAATTAGCTACTAAGCGTGAAATAACTCGAATTCGACCAATATAATCAGCCCTCTCAGTCACGCTGATAACCCCTCTAGCATCTAGCAAGTTAAATGTATGAGCTGATTTTAAAACTTGTTCGTAAGCAGGTAGGGCTAGATTATTTTCAACTAAATAGACTGCCTGTCTCTCATGCGATGAAAAAGCAGTTAGTAGAAACTCTGAGTCACTATGCTCAAAGTTGTAGGCACTTTGTTCAATTTCATTTTGAAGAAATACATCGCCATATTTTAAATCTTTAGTCCATTTTATATCGTAAATACTTTCAACATCTTGAATATACATCGCCAATCTTTCCAAGCCATAAGTAATTTCTCCTGTAATGGGCTTGCAGGCAATGCCTCCTACTTGTTGAAAATAAGTAAATTGGGTAACTTCCATGCCATTAAGCCAAACCTCCCATCCCAAACCCCAGGCACCTAAAGTGGGATTCTCCCAGTTATCTTCTACCAATCTGACATCGTTCTTTTTTAGATCAAACCCAAGATTTTCTAAAGACTTCATGTACAAATCGACTATATTCTCCGGTGATGGCTTTAGTGCAACTTGAAATTGATAGTAATGTTGAAGTCTGTTTGGATTCTCGCCATATCGACCATCTTTTGGTCTTCTGCTAGGTTGAACATAAGCAGCTTTCCATGGCTCTGGCCCAATAGATCTAAGGAAAGTTGCTGTATGAGACGTTCCAGCACCAACTTCCATATCATATGGTTGAATTACTGCACACCCATTGTTACTCCAATATTCTTGAAGATTAAAAATAATTTCTTGAAAAGTAAGTTTCATATTTTATCTGTTTGATTAGATTTACATTTTACTATTTTTTTAAAAGACATTAAAGAATTAGGTACTAACAAAATTTTTATTTAAAGAATAATTTCTTAAAATTTAAAAATATACTGACTCTGGTATAAAGCAATAAAATTAAAATACATAATAAATAAATTATAAAGTTATTGAATAACATGTATGGAGTTACTCCAGTATAACCCTGAACATCATACCTGAGTTCACCAGAGGTAAATTGCGGTAATTTCTTCAGTACCTTGCCATCTCTGCCAATAAAAGCCGTTACACCAGTATTGGTGGACCGTATCATCATTCTTTTATTTTCGATTGCTCTTGCCTGGGAGATTTGTAAATGCTGCTCAGCTGCAATAGACTTGCCATACCAAGCATCATTACTTATATTCACTAAAACATGTGGCTCGCTAGTATATTTATTAAATGAAGCAATCTCATTACCAAAAACGTCTTCATAGCATATATTTACTGCAAAACCTAAATCTTTAATTTTAAATAAATCCACTGATTTTTTCTTTCCTTTGCTCAGATTAGTAAAAGGAATATTAAGCCAATTTTGATAGACATACCCTAAATATTTTTTTAATGGTATGAATTCACCAAATGGAACAAGGTGATTTTTACGATACGATTCTCTATAGCCTTTCCCAATAAGAAATGCTGAATTGAAGTATCTACCCATATTTTTTTCAATTGCACCAAAAATAATGTGTCTATCATTATGTTCAACATGATTTTGTATTTTTTTTATAAAACTTTTTGGTATTGTATTGACCTCAATTGGAATAGAAGTTTCTGGAAGGATTATCAAAGAAGCATCACTATCAAGTATTAGTTTCTGGTAATGATTAAGAGATTCATTAACCATATTTCTATTCCATTTTTTATCTTGAGAGATATTGCCTTGAATGAGTGAGGTGCTTAAAGTATCTCCTATAGATTTTGACCACTCGATACCTTTAAGATATTGCCCAAATCCCCAAATAAAAATAAGAAAAATTATTAAATATAATTTTTTTGAATTTCTCCTAAATATTTGAAAAATTAAAACAGCTGTAAGCACAACTAAAAATGAAATTCCATGAATACCAAGAATCGGTAAATAACCAATTAATGGACTATTTGGAACTTGAGTATAGCCAAGTGAGAGCCATGGAAAACCTGTAAAAATAACACCTCTTAATAATTCAGTTAAAGTAAAAAAAGCAGGTATGAACAATATATTATTTTTATATTGGCTGAGTAAAGAAAAAGGCAAGAAGAATAGGGCAAGAAATAGGCATAAGGACAATGTTGATACTAAAGCTATAAAAGGAGGCATCCCTCCGAATTGTTGTAAGCATATATAAATCCAATAAATACCAATAACAAAAAACCCACTTCCAAATGCAAAACTTTTTATATTTTCAGATCCATTTTTATTTGTTATGTAAAGAAGCCCAATAATTGATATGAATATAAGTGGATAAAAATTAAAAGGCGCGAAAGCAAGTACTGAGGACCCACCTAGAAAAAAAGGTATTAGGTATTTACGGAGAATAACTTGAAAAATCATAAAGATACTATTTTTTATATTAGCCAAATAGTACTTTAACTTTAATAAAGCTTAACGACTAGCCTAGAAAACGTTATTAGGCCTCTCAACATCATATTTTTTTGCGTCAATAATTGTTGTCTCATCAACTTCGTTCATAAATACAACAGATTCAACATAACCATCGACAATGTCTAACTCAGTTGTTGGAAAGTAATTGCCATTTTCATCGGTATTAATATTATGGTAATACCATGTCCTTGCAATCACATCGTTACTGGATTTCATTTTTAACTCTATTCTTTTTGCTGGTTCACCTAAAATATTAAGAATTTCATCAGGAGTTAAGATTCCAATTTTCTCTACGAATTTGATGTCCAATGTCGGAAGCTCGGTCATGATTGGATTCTCTTCAACTGCTTTATCATCTTCATGATGATTTGCAAAAGACAAATTCCAATTAAAAAGGAAGAAAATGACTATTAAATATTTCATATTTATACTCTAGTTTTTGTTGAATTAATTATTATGAGTACCTGAAGCGATAGTTAGTTCAAAAAATCTAGTTCTTAGATTTTGGCAGGTCAATATTGATAAGAATAGAATGAATTTGGCGACTATCAGCCCTTAAAATAGTAATATCAAAACCATCAAAAGAAACTTTTTCATTTCTTTGGGGAAGGTAACCAAATTTTTGAGTAATCAACCCACCAATAGTTGTAAATTCTTCATCGCTATAGTTCGTAGCAAAATAATCATTAAAGTCAGATACTTCGGTACTGGCTTTTACTCTGAATTGCCTATCTTGATCTTCAATAATGTTGTCTTCAGTTTCATCATAATCAAATTCATCTTCAATATCACCTACAATTTGTTCTAAGACATCCTCGATCGTTACCATTCCAGCAACACCACCATATTCGTCTACTACAATAGCAATATGATTTCGATTAGTTCTGAAATCCTTAAGTAAAACATTAAGACGTTTTGACTCAGGAACAAAAATTGCAGGCCTTAGATTATCACGCACCTCAAATTCTTGACCAGAAGTAAATCTTAATAAGTCTTTAGCTAAAAGAATTCCAAGAACATTGTTAATGCCTCCTTCAATCACAGGAAATCTTGAGTGACTTGTTTTAATAACAAAAGGTATAAATTCTTCAATTTTTTTTGAAATATCAATAACATCCATTTGTGACCTTGGAATCATTATGTCTCTCACATGCATTTCTGAGACATTTAATACTCCCTCCAGCATCATTAGAGCATCAGAGTCCATCATATTTTTGTCAAATGCAGATTTTAAAATATCTGCTAGCTGCTCTTTATCTTTTGGTTTGAGCAAATAATTCTTTATTTTTTTTATGAGTTCAGTTTTTTTCTTTTTCATATAATAAAATTTTAACTGTTTATGTAAGGATTTTGAAATCCATATTTTCTTAAAATTTGAATTTCTTTTTTTTCCATCTTATCAGCATCTAATTTCTTATCATGACTATAGCCTAAAAGATGAAGACAACCATGAATTAAAAGGTGGGCATAATGGGATTGTATTTTTTTATTTTGATTACGCGCTTCATCTTTAATAACTGGATGACAAAGAATAATATCTCCGATTACAGGATTTTCAGAAAGCATAAAAGATAAAATATTAGTTGGTTTTTTTTGATCCCTATAATTATAATTTAAAGATTCAGATTCTTTTATATCAACAATTCTAATTGTAATACTAGAATTTTTTTTAAATATGGAGCTTAACCAAAGTCTACAATCTTTTAGTTTTAATATTTTATTTTTATGAAGAGTGTCCTGGATGCAGATAGAGATATTATCTTTTTGTGTCATTAATTTTTTTCACGTTGTTATTTTTTCATATTTTTCGTATGCAATAATTATTTTTTGTACAAGTGGATGCCTCACAACATCTTCTGCTGTGAACTGAGTAAATTCAATCCCTTTAATTCTTTTTAGAATTTTTTGTATTTCGATTAAACCACTTAATTGTCCTTTGGCTAAATCAATTTGAGTTACATCTCCTGTTATCACTGTTTTTGTTCCAAAGCCAATTCTAGTTAAAAACATTTTCATCTGTTCAGGTGTTGTATTTTGTGCCTCATCTAAAATTATAAAGCTTTTATTTAAAGTTCTTCCTCTCATATAAGCAAGTGGAGCAACTTCTAAAATTCCTTTATCAAACATTTTCGTAACATTATCATATCCCGCTAAATCATATAAGGCATCATAAAGAGGTCTAAGGTATGGGTCAACTTTTTGGGCTAAGTCACCAGGAAGAAAGCCTAATCTTTCTCCTGCTTCAACTGCAGGCCTAACCAAAATAATCCTTTTAACTTTTTCACGATTAAGTGCATCAACTGCTGATGCAACAGCTAGGTATGTTTTTCCTGTTCCAGCAGGACCAATTCCAAAATTTATATCTTGGTTTTGAATATTTTGTAAATATTCAATCTGTCTAGGAGTTCGGCCTTGTAGTTCATTTTGTTTTGTTAAAAGCTGTGGAGATTTTTGTTGGTCTAAATGATTTATTTTATTTAACTGAACTAAGCTAAGTTGAATGTCCTCAGGATTAATTGGCTTTGTTGATTTATTATAAAAATCTTTTATTAGATTATAGCCAAGCTCCGTATTGCTACTATTTCCATTAAGAATTAAGCTTGAGCCTCTTCGGCTAATTTCAATATTGAGACCAGTGCTAATTTGTTTTAGATTTTCATCAAAAGGACCACATAAATTTGATAACTTATTATTATCATCATCAGGTAGCTTTAAGTTTTTTTTAATCAATTAAGAATTATCCCTTGAATATTTTTATCTAAAATTTTATCTATTTTGACTTTAATAAATCGATTCAATAATGATTTATCACCTTGAACCTCAACTATTCTATTATTATCTGTTTTACCTAGGAATACTCCAGACTTTCTTTTTGAAATACTGTCGATTAAAATTCTTTGCGTTGTACCTAGCATTTTTTTTGTAAAAATTTCACCTTGAGATATGTTTTCTATCTGCAGTTCATGTAGACGCTCCAATTTATCCTCATAAGAAGTTAAGTCTTCTAGGTAAGATGCTGGTGTTCCAGGTCGAGAGCTATAAATAAAGCTGTAAGAATAATCAAATTCTAACTCTTTCATGAGTGATTTTGTTGAGTTAAAATCTTTCAAGGTTTCAGTAGGGAATCCCACAATAAAATCTGATGTAATTGATATATCTGGACATTTTTTTCTTAATTTTCTTATAATAGATTTATATTCTAAGGTTGTATAATTTCTCTTCATTGCAGATAAAACTCTGTCGGAACCTGCCTGAATAGGTAGGTGAATCATTTTAGCTAGCTTATCTACATTACTAAAACAATCAATTAATGCGTCATTCATTTCGTTAGGATGACTTGTGCTAAATCGAATTCTTTTAATTTCATTTATTTCGGAAACATATTCTATTAAAGTCGCGAAGTCAGCTATCTCCCCATTATCCATTAAACCTCTATATGCATTTACATTTTGACCTAGCAAAGTAATTTCATTTACTCCTTTAGTTATAATTTCTTTTAAGATGTCATTCATAGGTCTTGATACCTCTTCACCTCTTGTATATGGGACGACACAGAAAGAGCAGTACTTGCTACAGCCTTCCATTATTGAAACCATTGCAGATGGATCTGTAGAGCTTGATAAAGGAAGGCGGTCAAATTTTTCAATTTCTGGGAATGATATGTCTATTTGTGGCTTTCCTTTTTCCTCTCTTGCTTTAAGCAGGTCGGGAAGTCTGTGGAGTGTTTGAGGGCCAAATACTATATCCACATAAGGAGCTTTTTTAATTATATTAGCACCTTCTTGACTTGCAACACATCCACCAACTGCAATCCTTAAGCTTGGATTAGCTTCTTTTAATTTCCTCATTCTTCCAAGGTCACTATAAACTTTAACTTCAGCTTTTTCTCTAATGGAGCATGTATTTAAAACAATAAGATCTGCTTCTTTTTGCTCTTCTGTCTGAATAAGTTTATTTTTATCTGCCAATACATCATTAATTTTTTCAGAGTCATATTCATTCATTTGACATCCAAAAGTTTTTATAAATACTTTTTTTTCCATTGAATTCTTTAAGCTACAGTTTTAAAAAAGTAATTATAGCTTTATTTAATGATTTTTTAACTGTTACTGTATATAAACAGCTGAATAGAGTAACATTTTGTAATGGAAAGTTTCCCAGTATTTATAAATTTAAAAGAAAAACCTGTAACTGTAATAGGTGGAGGGGAGATTGCTTTACGAAAAGTAAAGTTATTAGTTAAGGCAGAACCTAAAATAACTGTTATATCAAGAGTGGTATGTAAAGATTTAAAAGAACTTCTGAAGAAGTATAATCACAAGGTGATAATAAAGAGCTTTCAGGAAGCCGATTTAAAAACTCCTATTTTAATAATTGCTGCTACAAATAGTGCAACAATAAATAAAAGAATTTCTACTTACGCTCAGCAGAAAAATATACTGATTAATGTGGTGGATCAGCCAAAATTATGCACATTTACCATGGGCTCCATTGTTGAAAGAGACTCGTTGGTTATTTCAATATCTAGCGGTGGAAAAGCCCCAGTACTTGTAAGAAATATAAGGGAAAAAATTGAGACATTGATACCACAATCATATGCTGAATTAGTTAGCTTTGCCGGTAGTTTAAGATTTGTTGTTAAAACGAAAATTCAATCAGGAATGAAAAGAAGAATTTTTTGGGAAGAATTCTTTAAAAGTGACTATATCCAAAATTTTATATTAGCCCCTAAAAAATTAAACTCAAGATTATTCAATAAGATCTTATTGAGCATGAAGAATAAAAAAACTGGCGAGGTATATTTAGTAGGTGCAGGACCTGGGGAAAGAGATTTATTAACAATAAGGGCTCTTCATTTGATGCAGAAATGTGATATTTGTATTTATGATAATTTGGTCTCACAAGATATATTAGAATTGGTTAGAAGGGATGCGGACTTAGTTTACGCTGGCAAAAAGAAAGACCAACATACTTTGAGTCAGGATAAAATTAACAGCTTATTAATTAAATTTGCCAAGCAAGGTAAAAGAGTTTTACGTTTAAAAGGGGGTGACCCTTTTATTTTTGGTAGGGGTGGAGAGGAAATTGAAAGTTTAATGAAGCATAAAATTGCATTTCAAGTTGTTCCTGGAATAACAGCTGCTAGTGGTGTGGCCTCATATTCTGGAATTCCTTTAACACATAGAGACCATGCTCAAAGCTGCTTATTTTTAACTGGACACCTTAAAGATGGAGTTATTGATTTTGATTGGCCAAAGCTTATTGTTGAGAATCAAACCTTAGTAGTCTATATGGGGTTATTGAGTCTAAATGAGTTAGTAGATAATCTAATCCAACATGGCATGTTAAAAAAAATGCCAATAGCAATTATTGAGAGTGGAACTACCTTTAGACAAAAGGTTATAACTGGAGTGTTATCAAATATTAGATCAAAAGTATGCAGATCAAAAGTAAAGTCACCAGCTTTAATTATTGTAGGATCAGTTGTTACTCTTAGAGATAAATTAAATTGGTTTAAATAAAGAGTGCGACATTGAAAAGCTAGTAGATAGACATAACTCTTATGCAGAAATAATTGGGATAGTTATTTTTGCATCTAGCCCACCTTGAGTGCGATTAATTAATTCTAATTTTCCGTCATGAGCTTTGACGATTCTATCAGCTATAGTTAATCCAAGACCACTTCCTCCTTTATTTCCTCTTGCTTCATCTACTCTTTCAAAAGGCTTCAGAAGTTTTGATTTTTGTTCTTCGGGTATTCCTGGCCCATTGTCTATAATTGATATTGTGAAGCTTTCCTCAAGCAGCGAAGCTTCTAAAATCACTTTTCCTTTTGAATAAAAAAATGCGTTATTTATTAAATTATCAAGACACCTTTGAAAAGCTAACGGGCGAATATCTATAAAAAGTTTTTTAGGAATATTTATTCTAATATTCTTCTTTCTTAGAATGAAATTCTGACCCATTCGTTTATGTTTAATTTGTATATCTTTTAATAGAGTGCCTAAATTAACTGGTATCTTAGGCTCATCCTCGAAGCCTCTAGCAAAATCTAGAAACTGATTTAAGATATCATTAATTTCCATTACATCATCCTCAAGACTTTCTTTTAGGGATAAAGAATTTGGAGGCAACATCTCAGAGGCAAGCCTAATTCTTGTTAGTGGCGTTCTAATATCGTGGGACACACTCGCTAAAAGAAATTTTCTTTCTTTGTTAACTTTAGATAGATTTTCAGTCATCTCATTAAATGCTTCACTAAGCTCACGAAATTCTGTAACGCTATCCAGGGGGAGTTTTTTTACATTATGCCCATTTCTAATTTTATCTGCAGCATCTATTAAATTATTAATAGGGCGACTAATTCTCTTTGTTGTGATGTATGCACCTAAAATTGCAAGTATTGCGATCACAATTCCCCAACCAATCCAATGCCATGGAAACGGTCTGTCGCTAATTAGTCTTGGAACTACAACCCAGAACATATCTCCGTCAATTTCAAAACTCACCCATACGCCAGGAATATCATAATGATTAATAGCTACAAAACTTCCTGAAGAAATTTTAGCAGTTATTTTCTCAACTACTAATTTTAAGAATGGATCATCGGGAATAGGTTCTATAGATTCGAAAGGAAAAGCAGCATATATTTTGATATCACCTATATTATTTATTTCTCTAAATAATTGTATTCTTTTTGAAGGGGCTGCAGCGTAAAGAGATGCTTTTGTAAAGTTTACTATTGTAATAATTTCTTGTGCAAGAGCTGCAGCTCTTGGCTCTCTTTCAAAATTATCAAAAATTTTCAGCGACACTAGTTGGCTAACAATTAAAAGCGTTGCTATAAGAAGTACAGAGCGTGAGAGAAGCCTTTTTGGTAAGAAATTCAATTTTTATTCACCATCAGGGTTGAAAATATAACCAAATCCCCATTTAGTTTGAAGATATTTTGGATTATTTGGGTCATCTTCGATCAATTTTCTTATTCTTGATATCTGAACATCTATGCTTCGATCAAAAACATCTAATTCCTTTCCTCTTGCTAGCTGCATTATTTGATCTCTTGATAAAGGTTGTTTCGGTCTTTCAGCAAAAACTTTTAATAAATCAAATTCACCCGTTGTAATCGAAATATTTTTACCATTTTTAGTTAGGTTTCGGTTTTGTATATCGAAAATAAAATCACCAAATTTTATTGATTTAAGAGATAATTTTTTTGAAAAAGTTTCTTTTCGCCTGATGATGGCATTAATTCTGGCTAATAACTCCCTAGGATTAAAAGGCTTAGGAAGGTAGTCATCCGCACCCATTTCTAGCCCAACTATACGATCAACCTCATCACCTTTTGCAGTAAGCATTATAATTGGAATTACAACCTCATTTACTCTTAGACGCTGACATACCTGCAATCCTGATTCTTCTGGCATCATTAGATCAAGAATAATTAAATCAGCTTCATATTTTTTTAAAATTTCATCAAGATCTTTGCCACTTTTGCCACTGTGGACAATGAAAGAATTATCAGTTAAGTATTTAGCTGTTAATTCAAGAATTTTAGGATCATCATCTATTAATGCTAATGCATGTTTTTTTTGTTCAATCATAAACTTATAATGAATCTTGAATAATATTTCATATATTAACTTGTATAACTTTTATTTAATAGTAACAATATTGTTACAATTTTGGTTGATTTTGTAATATTCGGTTAACAATTGAATAGCACACTAACTATCCGATCATATAAAAGTTGCAAAATCTTATATTTAAATATGGTATCTAAAAGCAAACAATTTTTTTTATTGACACTGTTTATTTCAAATTATGTTGTTGCTGACGTTACGTCAAATAAATTAAATTCAGTTGATTCTGAAATTGTATATGAATTAAGTGATTTAGATCAAATTAGAGATGCTTTGGCCATATACTCCAGGGCAGAAGACAAAAATAATGCTATTTACGAGCAGAAGAGAAGAGCAATGCTTGATAGCGTCGAATTAAGGTTTCTAGCCTGTGATATCGATGCAGATGATACTTTAGACGTTTTTGAAGCAACTCAATGTCTCCCTCAGGTTGCGAGAATGTTCAGAGATGTTGATATTGATAATGACAACGTTATAACGTTAGATGAGATTGCAATTCTAGCTAAAACCTTTGAAAGAAAAAATAATCTAGAATCACAAAAAAACATAACAGCTTCAGACAAAAATATACAAGATTCTGCAGCTTCTTTAGAAAAAAATTCAGTTAAGAAAAAACTATAGCTTTTATTTTTTTTATCTTTGAATTAAAATCAATTATCTATGATAGAAATAATCTCAGGCTCTAGCTATAGTGAGCTAAAAACGTCAATTGCGCACCTAGATAGTAATTCACCATTTTTAAATATAAAATTTTTTCTTGCTTTAGAGAAATCAAAGTCAATTGGTGAAAATACTGGTTGGATATCTTTTCCTATTCTCGCAAAAAATAATAATGAAATTGTTGGGTTTATGCCTATTTTTTTGAAAGAGCATTCGTATGGAGAGTATGTTTTTGATCACTCTTGGGCAGATGCATTTCAGCAGCATGGTTTAAGTTATTATCCAAAAATGATATCCGCTATCCCTTTTACACCGGTCACCGGGACTAGGCTGTTAGCAGATGATATTCAGGTGAAGAAAGCTATGATTAAGTCGATTGAGAAGATTCTAGTAGAATATAAGATATCTTCTTGCCATATTTTATTTCCTGACAAAAAAGACCACGAGTTATTTAATGAAATGGGGTGGCTCTCAAGAAAGGGTGTTCAATTTAAATGGCATAATAATTCATACCAAACATTTAATGAATTCCTCCAAACTCTTTCGCATAATAAGAGGAAGAAAATAAAGCAAGAAAGAAAAAAGATTGAAACAAATGGAATTAGCATAGAGCGAATACAAGGTGATGATATTAAGAGTGTGGATATAGATTTTTTTTATGAATGTTACTGTGAGACATATCGACTTCATAATTCCACACCTTATTTAAAGAAGACTTTCTTTTATGAATTAGTTAAAACTATGCCAAATGAGCTGCTGGTAATAATTGCAAAAAAAAACGGTATAAAAATTGCCAGCACTCTTAATATAATTGGCGTGAATACCCTTTATGGAAGGTACTGGGGGGCATTGGAATTTTTTTCTGGACTACATTTTGAATTATGTTACTACCAGGGACAAGAATTTTGTATCGAAAATAAAATACAGTATTTTGAAGGCGGTGCACAAGGAGAACATAAGCTAGCTAGAGGATTTAAACCATTCGATACTTATTCTAATCACTACATAGCGCAGCCTGATTTTAGAGTTGCGATAAGCAATTTTTTAAATGATGAACTGAGCAGAATTAACGAATATAGTAATGAATTAGAGGAAAGAACACCTTACAAAAAAACTTAATTACAAAATTTTATTGAAGAATAAAACTTACTAGATAAAATAATAAAAGTCCCAAAATTATAACAAGAAAAAAACCAATAATTAAGAAATATTTCACCCCATTATTTTTAATAAACTCATCATCTTTATGTAAATTATTATTTGATTGAATTCCGCAAAATGCAGACAAAACACTTTTAATAATTCGGAATATTTTCATTTAATTTTATTAAACCGGTTAGTGTTTTAAGAAATGGTGGTGATGGAGAGACTTGAACTCTCGACCTCAGCATTATGAATGCTGCGCTCTAACCAACTGAGCTACAT
>Ga0209710_1000979_pt1 | contig 23081 bp, 11 predicted proteins | sample ArcticOcean_MG_C_5_FD_187436 | JGI IMG/M metagenome (GOLD analysis project Ga0209710, IMG submission 187436) | Marine microbial communities from western Arctic Ocean - ArcticOcean_MG_CB4_138 (SPAdes) (version 2) | ecosystem: Environmental > Aquatic > Marine > Oceanic | place: Arctic Ocean...
GCGTGGGTTGTTAAGGCTGCTGCCGCGGCAGTTTCTGCTGCTGTCACTTCAACATCAACTTCTGTCTTAGTGTAAGTCGTACTTTGATTCGCCTTTAAATCTAAAGCAGTTTGTGTAGCAGTAGATACAGGTTTATTAATATCACTTGTATTATCTACATTTTCTAAACCAACAGACGCTGCAGTGACATCATGAAGCACCACATTTTTTGGTACTATTTTAGTAGGCGGACTAACATTGGCGTTAATCCTATTCTCTGTTGCAACAGTTGATTTAATAGTTGCCATTTCTTATGTCTCAGGGGCTGAAGAATCAAATGTTACTCCAGGCGTAACATTCAGCTGGCCTTCTAAAACACGAGTAATTACACCAGCTGCGGACTTTATTATCACATCATATACGTATCTTCCTGGTTTTAACGCCGCAGTCTGAGCTGCAGTTAAAGATAAGTCAAGTTCGTTATCAGTAGAATCTACTACTACAGTAAAACTTCCTTTACTTGTACCATCGTAAGATTTTGCAATTGTACCTGCACCGGTGTATCCTGTCAGATTTAAAGAACCAGTTGTTTGCGATAAGTCTATGGTCGCATTAAAGTCCGAACCCTGATCAATGTATAAATTTGAGTAAGTAGCCATGTTATCTATTTATAATAATTATAGCTAGCATTACGCCATAAGATATTTATTTTATTTGTCCCATTCAGGAATGTAATCTTCTAAGCTATTAGCTTCTATATACGCGTCTATTTGGAGAAGCGTGCCAGTTACAACCTTTTTCTTAGTCAGAATGCTACACCCTACATTTTTACTAAGTATTTTATTATCATCTGATAAAACAATCCCACATTTTGTTGACGTCAAATTAATATCATTTATTTCTTCTGTATGTTCTTGAATAGCCATTTTAAATTTTTATGTTCCGTAGCCGTATAGATCAAAACCAGCATTAACAATTGCCTGCATTGCATCATGAATTGAAACTGCGGAATGCTTTCCTATTAATTTGTGCCAGTGGCCTGCAGGCGGATTATTCTTTCCATGTATTCCACGTTCATTGTACACGCTGATCATGGCTGTAGGGTTTCCTGACACTCCATTGTACAATACTCCATTTACTGCAGTAGTTTGAACCCAATTCGCAGACTTAGTCCCAGCAACTACAGGCGCGCCAAACGTATCGTAAAGCTGTGTTAAAAGTATTCTTTTTGAATCTCTCGAAATGTTTGTATTGCTTAGATTCAAAATTCGAATACTTTCTGGTATTGCTCCTTCTATATTTTCTGCTGTTGTAACTGCAGTATTGGCCAATACACCAGGCCCGCTCCAATTCAATTGAGCGTCTCCTCCTGTGTCAGTATTTGCAACACTGTTAAAAGTGCCACTTTGGTTAGTTGTGACATAAACCTCTAAGTTTGTAAGATTTCTAAAATCATGAATTGTACCACTATTGTCTCTTAAAAAATTATTGTTGCCTGCAAGAAATTTCTGTATTCCTGTAGGCAAAGAAGCAGTCATATTACCATTGTACCTATTATTCCGAATATCTATAAAGGTGCAATTACTATTGTTAGAAAAATCTTGTAAATCGCCAACTATCTTGTTATCAGATATATCTACAGATGTAAGTGCTGATATGTTCTCAACACCCTTAAATCCAGTTAAATCCTGATCATCAGCAACAATGGTTTGAAGAGTGCTAAAATTGCTTACATCAACAACCCCTGCTAGTTTAGGAGATGCAGTTCCTAGATCTATACCCGTGATTAATTCTGGATTTGTGACTGATATACTTGGCATATTATTATTGTCTTATTTCTTTAATCGACATATTAGAAACACCATACTCATAATTATAGGCAGCACTTAGTGTAACTGTCCTATTTACATGAAGTTCGCGATTCGAAAGATCGCCGTGGACTGAGGCATAAATTGGAACATATGTTTTCTGAGACGTGGTGTTAGGTTTATCAATATATGAAAATTGATGATTCATTAAAGTGCTAGACGATTCACCGTCGTACATTTTGGCAAAGTAAAAGTTGTTATGTGCAATTGGCGCATTTGGATTATATCCTTCGTAACCAGATCTCGTAATAAGTTGAGCAGCACCACTACTATTAACTTCTCCCATCCACATTCCAGTATCTTGTTTCCCTGCTTCACCGCAAATATCAAATTCAACTACAATTAACGAATCACTAAATTTAGGTGTGATAGAAATTTCAAAAAGCGGCAAATTCATTGCATACAAACTGCTAGCGCTTGAGCCTTGTCTAAAGTTTAGCCCGTTCATATCAATAACTCTCTGTCCGGTTCCGGTTTGTCCTGTAGTTACATAGGGTGCAGTTGTGCTCAGTTTTCCTGTAGCGGCATCTATTCCATAAACGAGCACATCATCAACGCGATGATAAAATTGTTGCACAATTTCTCCTGGTTGATAAGTATTATCAACATAAGCTTTTGTAGTTAAATGTGTACTTACAGTCGGTGTTGCAGCAGTAGCAGTACCTGTCGCTGTAATTGTTCCAGGTGTTGTAATTGCTCCAGTTGTTGTAATTGCTCCAGTGCTAGCGATGCGCAGTCTTTCAGTGCCGCCATGACTAAATACAGTTTCGGCGTTATCTTGTTGAATAACTAAAGAGGTTCCATTCGCCGACTTATCCTTCAGCTCTAGCGTAGGCAAGAAAGAATGAATTACTACTCCGCCAGTGCCATCATTCGTATCATCTTCAATTTCTAACAATCTTGATGGTGTTGTAGTTCCTATACCAACCTTTCCTACATTATCAATATGAACTCTTGTGCCGCCATTCGTTTGAAGTTGTAGGACGTCAGCAGTGCCGCCAGCATTAATTGCTAACTTACCTGAATTATTCAATATAAAGCCCATGTCTTCCGAGCCGTTATTTAATGTTATAAAGTTAGTGCTATCAGTAACCTTTATTGTTCCAGCAACATCAAGTTCATGTGCGGGTGTTGCAACACCAATACCGATGTTACCATTCTGTAGAATTGTTAAAGCCTGTATAGCACTGCCACTTTGATTATCTGTAAAAACTGCTAATTCATTATTAGAATTACTTCCAAGATACTTAATCGAAAATCCTTCAGCGGCTGAATCTGTTATACCATCTAAATTATCGACTCTTAAAAGTGTAATATCACCGTTCGCTGATCCACCGATTCTAATCGCGGTACCATTATTGTTTTGATTTAGCCGAAGAGTGTTAGCAGTAGATGCACTATCTCCTCCTAAGTCAAGTAGAAAATTAGGTGTTATTGTATTCAGGCCTACACGATCAGTAACATCATTAACAAAAATTGTTTTACCACTATTGTTATATGTAGAGTTTAATTGCTCAATTTGGCCTGAAATATTCTTGAAAAATAGTTTACCATCAGCGTAATTCAAAGCTACTTCGCCAAGTTCCATTTCAGCGGCCGCGGGTATAGCGGCCGCGGTTCCACTTCTTGTTAATTGTATTTGTGTTGCCATATTGTTATTTATTAATCCATTTCTATTGGCGAGAACTGATATTTATAGTCAGGAACTGTACCATAGGTCGTGCCAAATCCCCATTTTAAGTAACCAACAGCAAATATTCTTCCATCAGATAAGTGAACAAAAGTATTTCCTCCGGTGTTGTATTGTCGACAGCAGTGAATAGTAACTACTTTTTCGAGTAAGTCTGACCTGAAATTTACGCGGTACGCTTCTGTCTCGCCGTTAGTGCTCACATTCGCGAAGTTTGTTAGACTGGCCCCGTTTTGGTATCCAAGATTTCCATGTGCATTCTCTCCACTCGACCAAAGCTCAAGTTTATTTGTAGAGGTGTTTCTCGCTAACACGTAGTAAAAGTTATTTGTATTTCCATTTGAGAAATACATATCTTGAATAGAATAGGCTGTGGTATTAAACACTGTGTGGCTTAACCTGATCATCGCTGTTCCAGCGGTATTCCGCATATGAAATTCTTTATTTATTGTGGCACCAGCGTTATCTTGATGAGAAGCGATGATAAGAGCAGAATCCACAGTGCCGGTACCAGAAGCACCGCCAGCATTATTTGTTATAACATAATTAGCCCTACGGTTTTTACTGCTGCTATCCCATATTTTTGTCGCAAATCTAAAATCATCTGTGCCGAAGCTGCCGGTACCAAATTGACCTGATTTGCCGTCGCCCCAACCCCAAACATCGTAGTTTGCATCAATTGCGACAAAATAGGTGGTGAAATCTTCTCCGCCAGAATACAGTTTTGTAATATTTTGTAAAGTCACGCCAGCGCTTGTTTGTACTGTTGACCAATGTACCTGGGTCGCGCCCCCAACACCTGCTCCGTCTTGGCCATTGTCACAATAACCTGCAACATGTACTGTTCCATTTTCACTTAAAATTGCAACAGTGTCAAGGTGACCATAATCACTATTAAAATAAGATCCTATGGATGTAGCGTCTGTAACCTTTAAAAGCTCTACAGCGCTAGCGGGGTTAGTCGTGATATTACCACTTGCGTCAAGCATAGGATTCATCGGGTGCGCCAAGTATCGTCTTGTGCTATCGCCTGAACTATTTGTCGCTAAATTGTAAGGTACTCCTGCGGTTGCTGTTTCGCTATTCACAAGAGATTCGCGTTTTCCAATGATTGTATTAGAACTAAACGTCGCAGGTTCATCATAACTGTTCACAAAGCCGCCATTGGCTAAAACACCATTACCACCATTAACGCCTTGTCCCCAAAAATACCCTTGAGTGTCGAGCGCAAAAGATACGTGGCTTGAAATATCGCCCGAACAAACGATTTTACTCATTTTGCAATTATTCGATTCGCAGAAACTGCGTCCCCAGGTGTGAAATTTGTTGCTTATGTGATCCCCGTGAGTACTTGAAGTAGACGCGGCGGCATGGCCGTATCCTACAGAATATGTTTTTCCTGACTTTGCAATAACGTGAGTAGCGTAATATTGAACGTATAGCTTATCTGCGACTTCATCATCAGGCAACATAGATTTTGTTCGATAAGCATGACCATCGTCACTCGATCCACCTCGAGCCATCACAGTATTACCATTGCCGCCAATGATAATATTATCTTCATTATCGATATATGCAAATCCATCACTGTATTGTGGTGCTACTGTGTTGTGTTTACCAGATTCCGTTTCTGTTGGTTTCTTAAAATTGCCCTTTTGCCTTTCACCTGTTTGAAGAATACTTCCATCTTGAAACATGATTGCTTTCGTACCATTTATAATTACACCACCAGTATAATCACCAACTGAATTTGGCGAAATATCGTTATAATTAATAATAAGAGTATCGTTATTTGTGCCAACACCTGAATCGTTTATAGTTGTAACACTTTTACGATTATAACCATTCAGTGTAGGATCACCTGCGCCATTGCCATTCCCGTGCACAAGTGCTCTGGCCCCATGAGAATTACTTCCTAATCGAGCAGTATTCTTAAGTATAAAATCAGGCCCCGTTGTTGTAATAACTCCTGGTATTGTAGGATTCGTTTTAATTGCGACCTGACCATTTACAACCGAAATACTCGTGTTGTCAGGATTTACGCTTAACGAATGTGTTTCGTTAGAAACAGAAATAAGAGTCTGTGGTATACCTCCTGCGTCTGTAGATTTTAGACCACTCTGATTTACGTTAATCTTAAAGTCTATCTTAGAATTTTCAACCGCTTTAATGTAGTACCTAACTGTTACATAAGGCTGAATACGATTCGCAGTTGTTATGCTATGAGAGTGACCTGTTGTGCCTGAAAGACTCGATAAATCGCCATCTGTTGTAGTACCTCCATGGATTGAACCATTAGCGCCACCACCAGTGTATGTTGTTCCACTGACACCTGTATCGGAACCGGTCTCATTTGGTCCTTGTGATGTCAGTGCATCACCAGACGCACCAAGATTGGCATCGCTTAAGGCTAAGTGCTGATTACCTCTATCATCAAAGAATTTGTGAGCGTGTGCAGGAATATGATCAATGCCAAGTATAGTATTTGACGTAGATGTAGTATTATCTCCGCCATCTACACCAAAAGTCGTTCCAAAGTTGACACTTCCTGCAGTACCTGTTCCTACTAGTACTCTTCCGCTGTAATTAGGAAGTGTAAAGGATGTAGCTGTTTCACCATAGCGTGCAGTGGTTCCTCCACCTTTAAGAACTTCGTACAGTTTAGGATATGCATCCTGTAATACACTATCACCTTCGCACAATAAAAAGTTAGAATCGTTAGGATCTTCTGCACATGCAATAACTGCACCAACTGGCATAACTTCTTCAAACACCGCTGTGGTTTGTTGAAGACCACCCGAAGATTCAAAAAGCTCTGCAGCATTTCGCCACTGTAATTGACCACCCGTAGTAGCAGATGTAAGTACTGCGTTATTAATTACAGGCGATGAGGGAACAGTATATTCCTTTGTTCCTAAGATCAACTTAGATGTTGCTTTTACTTTAGGGCTTGTCAATTGAACACTTGAATCAAATTCTTTATCTGACACCAGTTTACTCGAATTGCCTGTCAGGATTGTTCCATTAATATCAATTGTAGAAGTAAGAGTGACAGGTGAAGTGAATTGTAAAGGGGTGGAAACTGAAGTAGCGGCGCCTGCTATAGGAACAAACAGCGTCTTTACAGTATTAATATCAGTATTAATCTTAGCTGTAAGTGTAGTATTGACTGCATCAATTTCGCCTTTAAGACTATTAGTCTTTTTACGCCAAACATCGAAAGTATCGTCACCGATAATCCCGTTTCCGAAGTCCATTATATCTGATTGCTGTATTGCCATAATTCTATTTATATGTTTACTTTAAATGTATTACACATACCTTGTTGCGTTAATTACTAAAGCGTGATCTGTAGAATTTGGAGTTAACCGCACGATGTCTCCAGTTGTAAGACTACCAACGCCAATAGCATTATATGACGAACCACCATACCGCCATTTAAACTCTGTCCCGCTAGCCGCAGAGGAGAATACTGCTCCCTGGTTTGACCAGATGTTACCCTTAAATAGTGGTAATATATCACCTTGCTCACAACCAAACACCGCGGCCCCACTAGTTGTTAGAAATTTGACATACATATTAAAAAAAGCAGGAAGACCACCAAGATTATGAGCGATGGTATGATTAACATCGTGTGTGCCAATTTGAGTTTCAATAGTAACAGTTTTAATCTTTGCGTCAATTTGCGTGTGCACACTTGCCGAATCGTCTTTCAACTTTAGTTGATTTCCACTAAACTCAAAATCATTTGAATCAACATCTAGTTTAATTCTATTATCAGCACCTGATTGTAAAATATTACTTGTGTTAGAACTATAAGTGGCTCCTCCATCAGATGATAAAAGAAGACCATCTTCTGGCTTAAGATTCTGAGTAACTATAGTAGAGCCTTCAGCTTTAATAATGTAGTTAAGTGCGATGAATGGTTGAATTATGTTTATTGAGGATTCATTAACTGTACCATCACCAGAATCGGTAGTCGTCCCTTGGGTTTTTTTGTTTTGACCAGTGTATTCTTCAGGTAATCCTGCACCAATGAAAGGGGCCGCGGGTGATGCTGATCCATCATAAAGAGTAGTGTTTGCGCTGCCGATAGTCGTATTGCGAATTGACCGAGTTTCAGCCGTATAACTATTACCTCCAGCTAAGCCTGTTACGAAATTGCCTCTAAATTGCAAAATTCCATTATCGCTGTTACCCAATGAGATACCACCTTGTGTCAACGAGCTATTATCAAAGGTATTTCGCGGTGACGACGAGGTGGTGCCACTATTGTTACCATCGTCATAGCGACTAGGAATAGCGTGACCATGAATAGGCATTTCTTCTATTGTAATATCATGCTGATATTCACCACCGTTAATTGTTACACCATCTACAACAGCACTCGTTTGACCAAGCGTAAATTGAGCCTGGGTACCAATAGCATCAGCGTTAGTTCCTACGCCAATTGGAACACGCCCCTGTAAGTTAGGAAGTCTAAATTTAACAGGTGGTGTAACTACTGAACCTACTGTCGTTTCAGTGAAATCAGCCCCTGTATCAGTTGCTAGATTGTATGTTTTTTGAATAACACCAAAAAGATCAGGATAACCAGTATCTGCACCAACCGTTACACGATTAACTACGCTACCATCACAAACTAACCACTTACTTGGAGGATTTGTAGTAGCCCATTGGTAAATTGAACCAATAGGATTTGGATCTTCAATTAAGAAAGCTTCCACTTGAGCTTCGGCCGCAGTTTCTGTTGCCCAATTAAGAGTATTTCCACTGCCCGATTTTAGAATCTGACCTGGAACAGGAGATTGGCTTGGCCAAGTATACTGAACGTTCGCTAGCTTTGTTCTACCAGTAGGAACATCAAAATCACTTGCTTTAATTTCTGCACCAGCACTATGTAGATCAATCGATTTTGTAAACTTAAACGAACTCGCCTCTACATAAATTTTACCATTAGCTCCGACTTGAATAGCGTTTGCTGAATCATCGGCAGCACTAAATTTTACTATTCCTTCAAACTCTTTTTCACCAGTAATGTTATCACTCGATGTAAGAGTCATGATATTATTTTCACCACCAGTTACACTAAGTAAACGCGTTAATCGTGTATCAACAGAGCCTATAGTTGCTGTATTTGTAATAGTTTCTCGAGCAACATCGTTAGTTTTCTTTCTCCAAGAATTAAATGTATCACCTGCAAGAACACCAAATCCGATCTCTTCAACATCAACTTCAGCGATAGGACTTGTATACGAAACATAAACTTCGCTGCTGTAATTTCCAGTAGGCGGAGTTGTTAGTGCATGCCCTATAGGCGTTACGCCAGTAGTTGGCATATAGAAAGTAATGTTTGGAGCTTCTTCGAATGTATGTGGATGAGAAGTTCCTAAGGTGTTAGCGCTAGCTGAATTTGCTTCAGACGCTGTTAAATACAAAGGATAGAAAAATCCATTTGTTCCAAAAGTAGAGCCTGAAGTGCTTGTTCCATTTATATAGTATACTGACATAATTCTATTTATCTAATTTTTCAACAAGCTTTTCGACAAGAGTTGTAAGATTGTCTACTTTATTTTTTAACTCGTTAAATTCTTTTTCTTTGCTTTTTCTTAAAGACCTCCGCGCTATTGCTGCTCTATAACCATCAACATCGTTTGAAAGTATTGCTTTGGTTTGAGTATCTCTTTCTAATTTTTTATTTTCTTTTACTAAAAGTCTTTTCATACTAAATAGTCGCAATCGCTCTAAAGTCTTTAATACGAGGTGCAAACGCGGTATCTTCTGATGTAAATACAACCTTCACTTGAAAAGAAGTAAAAGGTTCAGTATTTTCAAATAAGTATTCGGCCTCACCAAAATTATTACCAGAGTCAATTAATAGTGGTGCTTGAGGTTCAACCTTTACAAATCCTACATCGCGGATACGTTCATCGGTCGATTTAACTCGGACATAAACTCGAATATCAGTTAGTTCTGAAGGCTTATTCGCGAGCATTATTACGTTTAACTGATCGGCAGCGTTATTCAATTCAACTTCACGTGTAATATAACGTGCAGTTGCTCCACCGTGGCCAGCGTTAAGTTCGGTATCAGAAGCAGCATTGGTTGGTTGAACCGCTACTTCATTAGAAATAGTATTATCAATTGCTAATAACGAAAGTCGATCTAAATCAATTACTGGACTTACGAAATTGCTTGTACTTGTAAGCTCGATGTTTACTCCTGCTTCATTAGCTCCTATCGTTCCATTTGTATCTGCCGCCGTAATTGATTTGACTTCACCAAAATACTTATCAGCTTCAGGACTTATAACGTGATCTTCGGTTGATTCAAGACGTAATGTGTATGAAGTATTTGTTTCAGCAAAGTTCACTTCTTGAGATATTAAACGAAGTGTAGAGAAACTAAATGTATCGCCATCGAACATTGGATCTACGCGATAAGTATAACCGCTAATGCTACTAAACTGAGCGCGGTATATCGTCATCTTAAAGTCACGATTTTGATCAGGCGTCCATGTTGATGCATTCTGTGATTTAAAGGAAACACCTGCATAAGTATTCTTAGAAATTCTTGTGCCAGTAGTAACATCATTGCCACCTACTTCTGACATCCATAGACGATAATCAGGTGAGTTAGACATTACAACGATTGCGTATTCAACACCAGGTGAAAGATAAACAGGTGATTCGAAATTAAATGTAGTTGCAGTGGCTGCAGTATCGCTAATGTTTACTGCAGCTGGTTTTTTAATAACCTTCGAGAAAGGAACCATTTTTTGTGTAGGTATACCATTCTCAACAGTAACCAAATGCATACTCAGTGGAACATTTTCTGAACGCGCCTTAAAGTATAAATCAATCTTAGTCGTGTATGCACCTGTCGGAACATTGCCAATAATAAATGATTGTGCAAGAGGATCATAATATGCAGTTTTAGTTTTCGTAATAACCCCTTGACGAAGTTGTTGAACTCTTTCATCAGTATTAGATAGCTGTATCTGCTGTGTAGAAACTATCTGTGCTTCTTTAGATTGTAATAGACCACTTGCTGCATACGACGTTTCTGCAGAAGTTGTAGTATTTGCTAAATCATTTGTGCTTGAATCTGTAAATTTAAACTTACGAGTTCCTGTTCTAAACTTATACGTTTGATTATTTGGTATAATAAAGAAACCTTCAAGATCACCTTCAGAATCTGTTACTAGTTCAGTCCGCGATAGAGTTAGTGTAGCAAAAGGATCAGATGAATTAAATGTAGATGTGTCAACACTAGAGTTATCTGAGTGCTTTACAAATGTTCCTTTACTACAAAACTGACTTACATCAATTCCATCAAAGAAAGCAAAAACTCGTGTATTTGGCTTAAGCAATTGCGCTTTGAAGTATACTCGGCGGGAGCGAATAAAGGGAATAAAGCTAACATCTACAACGCTATCTCCAATGTTTTGTTCAACAGTATTAACGGTTGCTTCTTGTTTAACTCCTTCGCGAATCTCTGTTGTTTCAAATGTTGAAGTTGTTTGACGAACTGGACGCCAGCCAGTAAAGCCAGCCGCGGTTTTTGCAGCTTTATTCGTACCTGAACCAAATATTGTTTTAGAAGATCCACTTAATTTTTTTCCAATGCTATGTGTTTCCCAGGCATTTGCGTAAGTTACAAGAGCATCACTTTCATTCAATGTATTTGCAAGAGCATCAAGTCCACCATTGATATTAAACACAACATCTGGTCTACGATCTGTTTCAATCCATTCATCACTTGCCGGTGATAATTCAATGGCGCCATTCCAAGAAGCAAGATCATAAGGGTTGACACTAATATCAATACTCGCAGTATCTTGAGTAATTAAAGGAGTTGATGTAAATGGTAAACTTAGAAGAGTTCCTCCACCGTCAGCCCGTGTTAAAGCAGTATCGCTACCATTATACCCCGCAAATCGAAGTCTTTTATTATTGATATTGTATTGAGGTCGTAGCTCGCCCTTTTGCGTATCAAATGCTACCTTCAGTTTTGGATCAAGTACATCGGCAACACCTTGTGTTTGAAAACTGTCTACGAGTATACCATTCTTAAATCTTTCGCCATCGGCGTCGAGAATTTGTTTACCATTTGCTTCTCTTTCAAGTAGAGATAGCGAAGTGTAATATTCAAGATTTTCGATTCGTTTTTCAAGCCGGCCAATATCTCGCATTGTAAATCTACGATTATCAATGTGTCGTAATTGAATATCACTCACAGAACGAGTATATGCAGGAACAAAAAGATCATATAGGGCCATTGAATGCGCAGGCACTTGAGGAGGATCAGGCTGATTAGAAGCTTCTCCACCTATTACGCTGAACTCGCCTAATGTATTAACTGTAAGTTTATCTAAACGAGAAAGATAGTAATTTAAAGTAATTTTAGTAGGACTATTTGGATCAAGTGTGAATGCGCTAGATTGATTATCCTTAGGCCTGAAGTCTAATACATCTGAAAGATACACACCTTTATATTGTGGAATATCAGCGTACCCAACACCAGCAAAACCAGGATAAGAACTTACGTCAAAGAAATCACCCGTAGTGTGTGTATAATAAGTATATGTGACCTTTAAACCTCCGGTAGTAGAGCCTGAGCTTAAAGCAGAACCGGTGTATTTGATATTACCTTTTTTATAGAGACCATCTCTTTGACCGTTGTCTAATTCGTAGTCCGTTGCTTGTATAGTTGTATTACCATCACCAGTTGTAACAGATGAGATTGCAATTATATCGTAATTATCTAATTCAAAACTAGCATTTGTCGCGGCAGCACTGTCTGCAGCAGCTGTAACTAGTTCGCTTGTTATAGTCGCTACTCCCTTTGTTTTTGGGGTTAAACCACTAGTTCCTAATTTAAGTTTTACTGGAGCAATGACTGTGACGTCGTTAGATCCAGCATTTGAAAGTGTAACTTCATCGTTATTGGTTCCACCGAAGGCACTAAAGGCTGCAGCTACAACACTTCCGTCAGATTCGTCAATTACAATGTAAGCGTTATCAGAGTCATTAAAAAATCTTCCTGCACTCTTACCATTTGTTAAACCATTAACAGTAAGCGTAATGGATCCTCCAGAAGGTGTAATACCTGTTTGAATTGCACGTACAACAACTTCACTTTGAAAGTTGGGTGAAGATCCACCTTTCTCAATACTGGATATTGTATTGTAAGGTAATGTAATTAAACCAGTGTTATTAGCAGAATCAAAAATTGGTGTAGGTCTACTAGTATTACCAGAAGCAGTATCACTTAATGCAAATATAAATGTATCGTTATCGTCCTCTGCATCATCTCCTGTGAGTGTTGTAGCATCACGAGGTATATCACCACTTAAGTCGTAAATATACGCGCGATAAACGGAACCCACTTTTTCGATTGAACGAATTCTACAAGTAACTGATCCAGTACCATTGAACGCGTATGTTTCACCGGGTTTATTAAAATTGGGAACGTTTACAATGCTACCTTCGATATAGTTACCTATATTTGCAGAACCAAACGTTGTTTCAGGCGTATCTAATGTTGTTCGCGCTTTATCAACAGAAATTTCCAATGTTTCTTCAAGCGGAATACGGTAACCTTGTACATAAGCAACTGAAGGTTCAACTATAGTAATATATTTTCCTTTAGATTGTGCTTCTGTTAAAACCGGTGAAAGATTAGAAAGTTCAGTACTCAAATATCTTCCTCCATTTCCAAGACCATCGTTTAAATGTTCTCTAACGCCTACTTTAAAAGGATTGACAGTATAGTTACCGCTTTCTTCTGAGGTTCGAACCGCGAGCTTAGAATCAAGTTGTGAATATTCGGTTCGAGCGGGCGCGATGTATTGGCTGCTGTCGACATCTAAAAGATTTAAATAATTAACAAGCGCTGTGCCGCTCGTCGTAGAAGCTAAGACTGAAGTGTTGTTAGAAATGCTTGTGAGCCCAGTTTGCTCAGTTAAGAATAAAGGTGTAAGTGTGATTGCATATCGATCGGCGCCTGGCGCAAACTGGTTCGGCGTACCTTCTGCATTATCATAAAGGGTTGTATCAGTCAATGCACCGACTGCAGACTCGACGAGTCTAAATACCGCTTTACCCGTGATTTGAAAGTCTTTATCGGCATCTGTATTGGTAGCATTAGGCTTTTCAATAAATGTGTATTTTATAGAATCGTTATATATGAAAGTTCCACGAGCAAAAAATATACCAATGTCAGTTGTGATTCGTCCTGCATAACCGCGCTTGCTTATTACGCCAAAGGCCTGGCCAGCTGATACAACAGACGAGCTATTCAAGTCAATGTTACTACCAGTAGCTAAACCCAAAGAATCGGTGGCCGTGAATCTATCAGTATTAGTAGGAGAAGCACTTGTAGCTCCAGAAGAATTGTATCTAATAAAAAATCTTACTAAGTTTGTAGCAGTTGAAAGGACTTGGTGCGCGTAGATTTCAGCAGATAGCGTATTATCAGCAGCAGAGAAAACGCGCACGACTATTCCATGAGTCAAATTCAAATTTGACATTAGCAACTTATCCACCGCGGCTTGAGCGATTGTTACATCGATAAAATCAGTGTTATCTGTGAAGAAAGTACTACCATCTAAAACTGGCCCTTCTTTATAAATACTTTTTCCAAATTTATCAATTTGAGATTGCAGTATAGACTGCATCTGATTTAATTCGCGAACCTGAACACTGAGTCCTGGCTTGAATAAAATTCGCAAGTAATTTTTTCCTTCTAATGAAGATGTGTTAAAATCATCATTATAAGGCTTACTATGATAAGCTTTAATAGACATAGTTTAGAATTGTATTACTAATTTAATTTCTTCTTCTTGGGCAGCTGCCCTTTGAATAGGCTTTCGGTTTTCTAAGAAATATACTTCGCCGCTATACGGCGTATACTCTGGATCTACAATGGACGTGTAAGTGAATGTAGTTGAACCAATTGTAATACTACCAGCTCCAGTAAATTCATGTCGATTGATTAAAGTGCTTTCATTTTGGTGAAAATATACACAATCATTTGTATCATCAACATAGTCAACGAATGCTTTAGCTTCCACAGTAATGCCGGCCGTAGTCTGCGCCGAAGAAATAACTTGAGTAATAATATCACCGGAAGAAATTCCAGAAAGAGCCGCGCTATTAAGCTGGAATTTACGAAGGGTGTTATAAACTTCTTTAACAGCATAGTTGCCATCACCGGCTGCAGCAGCTGCGAGAGCGGCCGCCGAAGTATCATCTTCTATGCGAATCGGATTTCTCAGAAGAGATATTTGACGGTATGAAATACTCGTAGGTAATTCACCTCCAACATTACCATTATAATTTACTGCTAGGCCTGCATAAAAAGCAGGGAGATCAGCAGTTGGTGTATAACCAAATCCAAGGGCAGGAGCAACTAATGGTCGAATTACAGGAAGCAGCGTCGCAGTTGTACCAGAAGCTGGTACAACAGATGCTCGAACAGTGCCACCACTTGCACCATAAAATTGACTAGCATTAGTTATAGTATCCCAAGTAACACCGCTCGCTGAGTTTCCTGCGCCAGTATTAGTAACAGTAAGAGGCATCTCTTTCGCAGTCCCATCGTCGTTATTTAAAAGCAATTTAAAATTGGCTGTAGTACCTATGTTAATGCCGCTTCCAGGATTTACAATTTCAAATCCGTATACCATACCACCACTCGCCGTTGTAGCAGCAGTAGCAGTTCCCGTTGCAGTTTGAGAGATAGAAACAAATTGATCAGTGTTAAACTTAGAGCTCGGACTCAAATCTGCGCAATAGGCCCAAATATAACCATCGGTTGTCGGCCCTACTGGCGCCCGACTTGTGCTTGTACCGCTTGGAGTATTCGAAGAAAGACCTGGTGTATATACTCCCGCACTGAATCCATCGTTTGAATCGTTATCTAAACAGATATAAATTTTATCGTCATAAATTGCGTAACAAGGATAGACTGTATTACCGCTCACTGTGCCAACATCAAACATAGCAGGATCATTTTCATTCCACCGCTTATATCTACGATTTGCAGACCAATCAACTCGAGGAATAATGTTATATGCCTGATCTTGTTCAATCGCAAGAGCACCAACTAAGTTATCGATAACTTCTTTTGACTCAATCACACTGCCACTCGGCAAAGGCGTAGAAAAGTTTTGGTTATCTTCTGTATTAGCTGATGCATCGTTATCCCATGCATCCGATTTGCCTATCCCAATAAAATACTCATAGAGCGATCCACTATCGTTACTACTATCTGTTACTCCGTTGTTTTGATCTGTGATATCTTTCAACAGAAATGCTGTTGAATTACGTCTAAACTCGTCTGTGATAATTGCTGCCATGGTTTTTCTTTCTAAAAATTAGTTGTATTGTTAATAGTTTTATTTATATAAGTTTCCCGTAAAAATTTGAAGAACCTCTTACATAATTTCCACTCATATACGTGTTAGTTGTATGCGTTAATGTGCCTGATGTGAATAAAGCTTCACCGGTGCCGAGTGCAAGTGATGCAGGCCAGGTGTGAGATAAAGCATTTCCGCCGTCCACAGTCTCAGTAGTAGTAGTAGTACCACCAGTATTCACCAGCAGTCCAGCACGCAAAAATGGAAGACCACCAAAAGCATAGGCCTTAGGATATATTCGTATGTAACGAGCAGTGACTGGCGTAGCAAACGTACTAGAAACCTTTGTACTCGTCGAACCCGTACCCGAGTTGCCTGTAAATTCAGCGCCACTATCTACATATGCGAAATTAGAACCATCAGTAGAATACTTGACTTTATACTTTGTAATGCAGTACGTTACCGCATATGTTGATGGTTGAGTAACTACTCCAGATACGGTTTTATTTTCTCCTAGATCGATTTGCAACCAGCCAGTCTCATTAGTGAAGTCCGAGGTGGCATATGGACTCATCCACCAGCCGGCCGCGGCATCCAGCGCGCTGTTACTATAGCTAGGAGAATTGCTATAAGTCCCAGAACGTGTTCTTGCACTTTCACCTGGATTTACAGTTTCAGTTACAGCACCTGTCGTTGTTGTAGTAGTGCTGGCACTACTATTGTTTGTAAATGATCCACTTGTACCATCACCCCAAAAGATGGTTTGATTCTTCTCGCCTGCAGGCAAAGATATTTTTAAATCTGATATAGAGTTGCCTTCAGCACTACTACGATCGGTGGTCCAAAATGTTCCAGAAACTTGTGCGAGATTGTGATCTGCAATAACAATGCGCGGATCACGATAAACGTATGCTCCTAATTGCTGTCCTAAAATTCTTTTTTGATAACTCATATTAATATCCTCCTCCACCTCCAGATTGATTAGCGGCTCCACCTCCGGACAAGTTAATCGCGCTCGACACTCCTTGAGTTTGAGCGATGTAACCAGACTCTTCAACATTTGTCATATCTGAAATTGCAACGTTGTAATAAGATCCTATAGTCGTTGTATCGACAAATTTTAAGTTCTCATTGTAATTCGACTGATTACCATAAATAGTGTCGTTTGTTGTAATAGAATGTAGGTCAGAGCTATATAGGAAACCAGTCACTTCTGTAGAAAAATTATTTAGTTTATAAACAACCTGAGAAGAAGGTCTACTGTTTATCCCGTAAAGAATGTCAGAATCGATTGTAGGGAAAATCAACGCTTGGACTGAAGGCTCATCGCCGTTAACTACATCAATCCTTGGGCCCCACATTTCAACTTCATCGCCTTGGCCGAGCGCATTGTAAAATTGGTAAGCGCGTAGTCTTAAACCATTTACATCTGAAATATACCTAAATTCAGTAATGCTGCTACTTACTCTATTTCCACTTGTGTCGTAAACTCCTCCAAATGAATCTGATAACGGGGTCGCTATACTATTATCTTCGGGCCGAAGGAATCCTACAAACAAATACCAAGCGTCATTTGTTGGTAAATCGCCTGTCCAGAAATAGGGATTGCCTGTTGTTGTACTTGTACCGTATAATATACTATCATTGGCAGTAGTATCTCCACTTGTATCTCGAGCGTATAGTCCAAAATATTTTTTACCGTTATCATTCTGCTGTTTCATCCAAACTGAAAAACGATATGTTTTATTTTGAGAAGCATCAATGTCCATTATTGGCGAGTGAAATCCTCCATCATGAGCGCTTGAGGTATCGTTATCTTTTGCAATCCAAGCAATATTTAATTTTCCAAAAGGATCAGATCTGTATGTACGAATATTATCAATAGTTTCTCCATTCTTGCCCCATTGCCTTCCATTTACGTAATCATGGCCAGTTCCTAAACTCCAAGGTAAATTAACTGCAAGAATATTTGATTCGTACGATTGAGAAGGACTTAACTTGATTTCGTTATTACCTAATTCGTTTGAAGTTAAATAAGCGTAATCTGCAACCCGTGTCTTTGTATCGAAAAACTTTTGTGCACCTTGATGTTGTTCTAAAACATGATGATCTCTAGTTTTTGCGTTTAATTCTGTAAAGAACTTCAGAAAAACTTTAACCGCTCTTTCAAACGTATTACCACCAGACCTTGCATCTTCTCCTGAGAATACCAATGCTTGAATAAGTAATAGAAGACTCCGCGATTCAGAGCTTAACCAGCCGGGCTGATAAAATGGCATGTGATAACCATTTTCGTCGACATCAGAACGTCTTGAAGGAGGCGTCAATTTCTCAAGCCATCTTTTTAGTTGTCCGTCTTCTTGAGGATTATCTTCACTATAATCTTTGTCACCTGTCCAAATATTTTTTTGCACTATTTGCAATAGCAACGCAGCAAATAGCTTCATGCCTGCAGGGTGAACTAATCGTAAATATTCGTTAATCCATTCACCGTTCGGCAAACCAGAACGAATTTCATAGGAGTAATCTTGCCAATAGTTGCTATCTTGTATTTTGTCTACATCAGATACAAATCCTTTCCGGCCATTGTAGCTTCCCTGTAATGTTGGCGACGGCCCGAAGGTGTGTTGTGTTGTGATATTATCTGAGTAAGCGATAGGAATACTACCATCACCCCAATTGATAGTTCCACCCGTGCCTGTAACTTTAAACCCTGTTAAAACTGATGAAAACTTATCTTCGTTGTATGTCCAAAACGAATTAATAAGAGGGCCCGTGATTTTTTTTAAAGTATATTCGCTATCAGCTAATCTAACAATTTTTTTAGCACCAATTAAAGAAGCGTTTTCATTTACGCTTACTCGCAGTCCCCACTTATTTAAATTAAAAGAAGTATAGTATTCGTGAATATTATTTAGTTGGCTCTGGCTCACCACTTTGTTGAAATACGAAAAATGCAGTATTTTGCCAGAGTAGTAGTGGTTCCACCTGTGAACACCTAGTCGAAGATGCCCGCTTTTATCTTTAACATCTAAAAAGTCCTTTGTTGTAACCCATGTAAGTTTCTTATCGTTAGAAACAAATTCTATTGCTGCTCCACCTGAAACGTACTGACCGCCACCACTAAAAATCATCTGATAGTTAAGCCAAGGTTTCCTTTGGATATAATCGTTATCTGCGTTTCTCAATTGACGATTGTAATCTTTCAGCACTTCGTAAAAATTATTACGAGCCGATCCTGAATCATTAGGTCCATGACCACCAAAGTCACCATTGCCTATTGAAGTAGCGACAGGAAAAATAGTCGGGTCAATAGCAGATGTTGGTATTTGTCCAGCTATACCAACATTCACGCCTTGATTGGCCGAGATTTCTGACATTTCAACGGTACTGTCAATGTCATACCAAACTGCGAAAGCATGGGCGGTCGTTCCAGTCCCATCAGCCGGTCTTAAAATCCACGCTCCATAAACACCTTGATCATTTTGAATACCAGATTGATTTAAGGGAGAAGACGTTAAATCGTTTTCAAAATAAATTTCAAATTTAGTAACGCTATAGTTCGTCGCATAAGCATTGATGTGAATGTTTCCCGTCCCACTTCCAGTTTTCGAAAGATTTGATATCGCTGTAGTATATCTAGGCTTACCGTTTTCCGTTCCGTCTTCTTGAAAATTAGATAAACTATGTACAGCGTCTGTGGTTGTAAAAAATTTATTTATGTTAAAGGATGTAGGAGTGCCGTAGTCGCTATCATCCCAAACTCTTTCCCAGCTTTCTCCGTTTACCGAAACATCGACATAACCACTACCTCCTGCGGCAGGTGTAGCAGCGCTATCTCTTTTACCGCGTGTTGCTACAGTACACCATTCGTTAGTAGGCAAACTCGTTGATCCCTTCGACTTAGTGGAACTCCCGTGAAAACTACCCCATCTCCAAATTTCTGCAGCCAACTTATTAGAATTAAGATACATCACGTGTGAAGGAAACGTGGAAGAGCTATTGAATATTGATGCAACAGCGCCATAGAAACTTGAGGCTTTTATTCGAGCAATCATTGAAAACTCGTCTGTGGTTTCAGTTATATTTTCACTTGAATATACTTGTCCGAGATCAACATGCGCCCGCTCGAATCCTCCTCCACCGCCACCGCTACTTGCACTAAAATCGAGTCCTTCAGTAGGGGTATACGTTACACCATTTTTCAGTAATGCAGTTGCTTGGGCTGGTCCTCCAGCCGCGGGGTTATTTAGTTTAAACGTTGGCTCATCTGGATTTGTATCATCATACCGTGCAAAATCATTCGCAGGAAGTTCAATGATATGATTATCATCGACAGGATGAGTTTTAAATACGTCTAAACTTTCAACTCTTCTGATTTGGCCGGTTGCGATTTGTAAGCTATTAGTATCACGAAAAGATATAACGTCGTTTAAATTTTTCTCACCAAAGTTTTCGTTTTTATCAACGAATCCTTCAATAAAGTCAGTGTAGTTTTCGATCTTATCACTGTTTTTCCAATTTCCAGAAGATGGCTTTAGTAGAAAATCTTTAGGATACGTGACTTCAACTAATTCATCGAAGAAGATACGAAAGAAAACCAAAACAGATTCTTCACTTCCGCGAATAGAATAGTACTTTACTATTCTTTTGTAAAGAGAAACCTTGTCCATTCTTTTAGAATCTGGAACAGTTTTAGCAATTTCATTTTGCAATCTGTCCAAATAACTAAGTGAAGTTTCGTCAATGTCTTGCTCAGAAACTATACGATTAAATATATCACTTGTTTGATCTTGCTGATTTAAGTAATTGTAATAATCGCTTAAAAGCTCTATAAGAGTTTCAGACGATTCTCTCAACTGCACAGGTATCAAATCTTCAACACGCGAAGATTCAACATTACTAATTCGTGCTCGAGGTGCGCTTCTTACATTTGGACTATACGCTGCTACTGAAACAACTTGGTTTGTTTGAGGTGTAGAAATGTTAGTATACGTAAATACGCCTTCATCATTAGTTCCGTACGCTGCGTATTCTTGATAGGCACTACCATTATAAGAAGAAACCGAAGGAGCAGTTGAAACTGCGTGATTCATTTCTCCCATAGGCATGTAGAACACTACGTCGTCTAGTCCTACAAACGTGTGAGTATGGTATACTCCACTGATCAGTGACGCGTCAGTGTAAAGAGGATAGAAATAGCCGGTGAGGCCAGCTGAGTCACCGTAATTGCTTTGACCTTCAAGATAATAGACAGACATGATTAAGATTAATATCCGCTGTTAGATGTAGAAGTAGGTGTAGGTGTAGATGTTCCAGCATTTGAAACGATCCCACCTGTTTGTGATGTACGAGAGAACGTGTTGTACCCCTGTGCACCAGCTGCACCACCTACGGAAATCGTATCAATTTCTGCAGCAACGGTCGACTTTGGAACATCTATTTGAAGAATGTTATTTTTCGAAGTTACAATATCGTTTGAGTTAGGTGAAACTTCAATGCGGATGTTTTCGTTTTGCTCTAGTGGAATAAGGCTACTATTTAAAATTAATTTGCCAGTAGAACTATTAAGCGTACCAACGCTGTTTACCATTTTTACTTTTACGTTTTGATCTAAACGATAAACATATACGTTTCTTTCAGCGGCCGCACCTTCATCTCCTAAATAATAATCATAGCCGGTGTATTTCCAACTTGAAGATTGAATTATTGAACTTACCGCATCGTCTACAAAAAGCTCAGCATTAAAGTTAAGTTCATGCGAAATAGAAGTTCCGAACACTAAACTCAAATCTTTGTATAAGAATACTCGCGCTGCAGAATTTAAAATCGCAGCATCGCTCGTGTCAATACTTTGTAAAAGCTGTGAATGGCGAAATACTCCATCAAAGTTTTGTAGATTTTGAGAGTTAAATGATTCTATTACATTTCTTACATTCGCTTGAATTTGACCAGTAGTAAGTGATGTAAGGTTACTATTATACTTAAAGAATACATTAAAGAATAGATAAGTATAGTCAGGATCTACTATCACTGGCTCAATTGATAAAATGCGTTTGTTCTGCAAAGCTTCAATGATCGATTCTTTTTCTTCTGCTGTTGTAGTAAGAGCACCAGTTGGTTTAATCGAAATAAACGCTTTACCGAATGCAGGTGGATCATTTAACTCTCCGCCCCAAACTGATATACTATCAAGTGAACCATAAATTTGCTTGACGAGAACACTGTAATCATCAGCAGTCACCGCTCGGTTTTGCGCAATATATGATAAAGGCGCGTTGTATCGTACGCTTTCAATATCTTCTTTATCTGAACCTCCACCAGATTTTGAATTTACTATAATTGTAGATGTACCATCAACTATAGAATCAGCACCGCCGTTCCATATAAAGGCTGATGCACCATTTGCAAAATCTCCATTCGTGCTTAAGAAATCGATTTCAATGATTGCTGCATTGCCTGGAAGTTTCCCGACTGAATTATTTCCAAAATGAATTTCGTATTTACCAGCGTAGTTTTCTTCGAGAAAGTAGATTGGAGTAGTCCCATCAATATTTGCAGTAAATTGATCGAATCGAGAATAAACATCGTACGACTGAGAATTTGCATTTTCATAAACTTTCACAACAATACTTGTAGTATCGATATTACTATCGTCAATTACAAACTTTTGATTTTGTAACGAGTTGTCTACAGCATAGCGTCTTTCTTTCAACACACCTTGATAAATCGAAAGATCGTTAAACTGATAAGTATTATTTCCTGCGCTATCAGTACTCAAAGAAACCTGTGTATCTTCAAGAAGAATGAATGTATAGTCTGATTCATCAATCGTTGTCGAAAAGGATTCGCCACGATTAAGAGAATAAGATTGATTAGTAACACCAGATAAAGGTGTAAGAGTCATGTCAATGCTTGCAACAGCAGCACTTTTACTCGCGGGGATGTAACCGAGTAACTTTGCTCGAGATACAACATTTGATCGTACCTGAGCAGAATCTAGGAAGGATTCATTCATTGCTACGTGAGCATTCATCGCGTTATAGTGAGTATTATAAGCAAGAACATCGAGTAAGTTATTTAAACCTGAACCGTCAAAGTCCCAATCGCGGAAAGAAGAATCACCGCGTTTAAAATAATTTTTGAGGTTATCTTTAATTTGGTCGAAATCTAATTCTGT
>Ga0209710_1000980_pt1 | contig 23041 bp, 22 predicted proteins | sample ArcticOcean_MG_C_5_FD_187436 | JGI IMG/M metagenome (GOLD analysis project Ga0209710, IMG submission 187436) | Marine microbial communities from western Arctic Ocean - ArcticOcean_MG_CB4_138 (SPAdes) (version 2) | ecosystem: Environmental > Aquatic > Marine > Oceanic | place: Arctic Ocean...
TCTATAATGCCTTAGGCATTTTTCTGCCTCTTATAACTGTAAATTGTGCCATTTTAGGTGGATCTTTATTTATGGTTGAAAGAGACTATAATTTTTCAGAAGCTTTAACATACGGAGTCTCTTCTGGCTTTGGATGGGCTTTAGCAATTACTGCAATGGCTGGGGTTAGAGAAAAATTAAAATACAGTGATATACCTGAAGGTTTACAAGGTCTTGGTATAACCTTTATTACGGCCGGATTAATGGCAATGGCTTTTATGTGTTTTTCTGGTGTCAAATTATAAGGATTTTTTATGGATACTTTTATTCTCGGAGTTACTCTTTTTACTTTAATAGTATTGTCTTTGGTGACAGTAATTATCTATGCGAGAAGTAAGTTTGTGTCTTCTGGAGAAGTCAATATTACTATCAATGGTGAAAGAACAATAAAGGTTCCTGCTGGTGGAAAACTTCTTCAATCATTAGCTGCAGAAAAATTATTTGTGCCCTCTGCATGCGGTGGTGGTGGAACTTGCGCGCAATGTAAGGTCAGAATACATTCAGGTGGAGGTTCTATTTTACCAACTGAAGAAGGTCATATCAGTAAAAAAGACGCATCTTGTGGAGATAGACTTTCTTGTCAGGTGGCTGTGAAGCAAGATATGGAAATCGAGGTTCCTGAAGAAGTTTTTGGTGTTAAAAAATGGCAATGTAAAGTTTTAAGTAACGATAATGTTGCTACATTTATAAAAGAATTAATTATAGAGCTGCCAAAAGATGAAGATGTCGATTTTAAAGCGGGAGGCTATATTCAAATTGAAGCACCCATCCACAAACTTTCTTATAAAGAATTTGATATCGCAAAAGAATATCATGAAGACTGGGATAGATTTAAAATTTGGGATGTAAACTCATCGGTTGATGAGCCGATTGAGAGAGCCTACTCTATGGCAAATTATCCAGCAGAAAAAGGCATTGTGATGCTTAATGTTCGAATAGCAACACCTCCTCCTGGATCATCAGGTATACCTGCAGGAAAAATGTCTTCTTATATATTTAATTTAAAAAAAGGTGATGATGTCACAATTTCAGGTCCTTTTGGTGACTTTTTTGCCAGAGAAACAAAAAAAGAGATGGTTTTTATAGGTGGAGGAGCTGGTATGGCGCCAATGAGAAGTCTTATATTTGATCAACTAAAAAGGGTTAGAACAGATAGAAAAGCTTCATTTTGGTATGGTGCACGGTCTAGAAAAGAAATGTTTTATACCGGCGAATTCGAAAAACTAGATAAAGAAAATAAAAACTTTTCTTGGCATGTTGCTTTATCTGACTCAACTCCAGAAGATAAATGGAAAGGTCATAAAGGCTTTATTCATAATGTTTTATTTGAGCAATATTTAAAAGATCATCCTGCCCCAGAAGATTGTGAATACTATCTATGTGGGCCACCTATAATGAATGTATCTGTCACCAATATGTTGTTAGGCTTGGGTGTTGATGCTGAAGATATTATGTTAGATGATTTCGGCGGGTAACTACCAATAGACGAAAGCTTCTAGCTCTTTTATTAGTTCTTTTTGATAATCTATCATCTCTTTCACCAAATCACCCTGAGAGACCATGCCTAATAATTCTTTTCCATCCATTACGGGCATATGTCTGATTCTTTTTTTTGTCATAATCTCAAGGCCTTTATCAAACTTATCACTTGTAGAAAGTGTTAAGACTTTTTTTGTCATAATCTCTTCGACTTTTGTATCTCTTGATGACCTGCCTTCTAAAATAATTTCTCGAGCATAATCTCTTTCAGATATAATACCAACCATCTTAGCTCCATCAATTACAATTAATGCACCAATCTTATATTTAGCCATAATAGTAAGTGCCTCAATAACTGGCTTTTTTGGGCCAACTGTTAAGAGCTCTTTAATCTCTTTTTCATTAATTATTTCTAATAATGTTCTTGTTTTTGTATTTGTTTTCTTCATTTATTTAAAATTTTATATTTAATATGTATTTAGGATAACTAAATTTTAGCTATTTCGCAAAATAAATAAATTATTTAATCTAATATAAAAATTTTAATTTTATATATTATTATTAATTTTATTAATCAAGATTATTCTTAAGTCTTTTAAATAAACTAAGCCAATCATTATCAGCCCCCTGTCTATATATTTTGATTGAATCGTACCAAGGGCTATCGTTTCTTTCTGCCATCCACATCCAGTTAGATCCATAAGGAAGAAGCATATGGGTTTCTTTACCAAGTGCTCCAGCTAATTGACATGTAATATTATCAACAGAAATAACGATGTCACAACATTGAATCAGAGAGGTAAGGCCATCAAGATTATTAAAATTATCAACTTTATCATATGAAACTACATCAATATTAAGCTCATCTTTAACTTCTTTGGCTTCATCTTTCGTATTTCCATATTGCAGGTTAATAAATGTATATCCCTTTAAATCCAGAGAATTAATTAAGTTTTTAAGTTTTATAGTTTTACGCTTACCGAATTTTAAATTTCCACTACGCCAACTGATACCACAAAGCTTAGTATTTTTTGGAACTAAAGCTGCAAGATCTTTTTTAATATCTGCAGTTACGTCTTTATCATCTTTTAAGAATCCATATCGTGAGCTTTCAAAATCTTTTTCATCAGTTCTTAGATGTTTGCATAAGCTCCCCATAGAAATATGTTTATCATATTTAACTGGTAAAGATTTATTGTCTGGATAGAAAGTACATTTATCGCCCATTGATCTGTTGAAAAGATTCACGATGCGTGGGTCAACTTGAACACTTATATCTGGGCATATCTCGCTAAGGTCAGGAATTAGGCCGCCATACATAATTTGATCTCCAACTCCCTGCTCAGCCCAAACTAATAACTTTGAATTTTTGTCTCCAGCCCAGACTGGGCAATTAGTATCAAGCTTGGGTGAGAATAGTCTATCTAGATTCCATCTTGACTCCCAAAGATTCCATCCATTTTTAAAATCTCCAAATAATAAAAGAAGGGTGGCCTTAGCATGTTCATATTTTGCCAAATTTGGTTGCAATTCAATAGCCTTATTAAAGCTTTTCATAGACAAATCAAAAGACCTTGTCTGCATTGCGGCAACACCAAGATTAAAAAAAGCCAATGAAAAATCTGGTTTTATTTGAATGGCTTTTTTAGCATAAATAATAGCTTCATCAAATTTTCCAAGATTTTCTAATGAATTAGACATATTGCAATAGGCATCAGCGCTATTAGGGTTTAACTTAATAACCTTATTATAGCTATCTATAGACTCCTCAGGCCGACCTAGTTCTTGAAAAATATTTCCTTGAAATAAATATAAATTAGAATCATCGGGAGCAATCATAATTGCTTCATAACATAACTCTAAACTCTCCTCTATTTTTCCACATAAGCATAAAACTTCAATTTTTTTACTCATGAATTTAATATTTTTGGGTGATAATTTCAAAGCCTCTTCGTAGCATTGAATTGCTAACTCATATTGTTTTAATGAAACATAACAATCACCACCTAAGGAAAATAAGATTGGATCATTTGGGAAATCCTGAGTAATAACATCAAGAACCGATAATGCCTCTCTATACTCGCCATTAAAATAAAACTTATATACAGGGGCTAAAAGATCTTCAGAGGCTCGTAAATTTTTTGTATTTGACATCACTTACATAGCTTCAACATGATCAGGAAAAAGGTCGTCATGATATCTATTATAAACTTGAATATAACCTGACTCTATACTGCTGACATATTCCTTAATGTTATAGATAGAGGAAGTATTAACATTTGCAATTAATTTCATTTTAATTTCTTTTAAATACTTTGGATTTTCTGCAAATTTAATTGCTAAGTTTGTATAGTCCAATTCACTTGAAGTTATTAATTCAGGGAGATTTAGGTTAATTAAAAGACTAGATGCAACCTGATTAGAAAAGGATGAGCCTCTTAAGGTAATAACTGGTATTCCAGATCTAAGAAAATCACTTGCAGTGCTTTGAGCTCCATAAGGAAAACAATCTAAAAAAATATCTGCCAATCTAATTTTGGCATGATGATCCTCCCTGAATTGTTCAATAGATGAAAATACTAATCGGTTCTCATCCATACCCAATGCGATGCATTCTTTTTTTAAATTTGTAATGGCTAAAGATGAGGTTCCCGGAAACCACAAAATACTATCTTTTATAGAGAAAAGTAAATTAACCCATAATTTAAATATTTTTGGTGTAATTTTCCAATTATTATTAAAACAGCAAAATACAAATGCTGAGTCAGGCAAGCCTTCTGATTTCCTTGAAAATAATTTTTTACTTGGCTTAATTTTACCCTCGCAAGGTTGATAGCATTTTGGTAAGTAAATAATCTTTTCTGAGTAATGTTGCTGGAATTCTTTTGGGATTATATTTTTATCAGAAATAGTATAATCAATATAATCAGTCCCCATTGTTCCTGGGTAACCTAAAAAATTGATTTGAATAGGGGCAGCTCTCATAGCTAAAATTGATGGCCTACTATTTTTGGTATACCCACCTAAATCGATAGCAATATCTATTTTTCTAGCTCGAGATATTGATGCTACCTTTTGATCAGAGTAATCTGCTGCGTCAATAAACTCGTCAAATGATTTTTCAATCCGTGATCTTGTTTTACTTTCAATTCTATTTGAAATAGAAAAAGCATATAATTCAAATTTTGATTTATCATGCATTTCAAATAATTCAGTTACCAGATAGCCAACAGGGTGTTCCCTAAAGTCCCCAGAAAAATAACCTATTCTAATCTTTTTATTTTTAGGGTGTTTATCAATTGGGCCAAGAGAATTATTGAGTGGATAAAAATCATTAGCATAGATCTCGGCCCCAATCTTTTGAATAGCTGGATCTTCAAATAAAGCGCATACTGCTAGTGGTACAGCAACTTTTTTTCTTTCTTGTAATTTTAGCCACAGCGAACTAATATCATCCTCATAATTACTCCAGTCACAAATCGTGTTCTTAGAATGGAATCTCTCGCCAAATGCATATTTGTAATCTCTATCATTTATTAAGGTATTGTTGTAACTTAGTATTGCTTGATCAGGTTTGCCAAGTAATTGAAGGGCGTGTGCTTTAAGAATATGTGACTCAGGAAGGTCTGGTTTAGATTTAATTGCTTTATCAAAATAACTAATACCCTCTAAAATGTTACCAAGAGAGCAATATGCTCCGCCTATACTATTGTATACCTCATAATTTTCCCTTAATGAAATTGATTTTTTTAGGTATAAAATTGCTTCATCAAACTTTCTCAATTTAATAAGTAAATAACCAATATTATTTAAAGCTCCTTCATTCTCTGATGTAACCCCAATCGATTTCTTAAAATTATTTAGTGCTTCATCAAATCGGCCCAATTTATTTAAGAGGTTTCCATATTTAATGTATAGCCTAGCGTTGTCTGGATCAATCTTTACTCCTTTCTGATATACAGACAATGACTTCTCTGTCATTCCAATAGAATCTAATAAGTCTGCTTGATGAATGTATGCTTCAATATAATTCGGATCTAATTCAATTATTCTTTGATTGCAATCTATTGCCTCATGCAATCTACCCAACGCCTTAAGAGTGATTACTTTTCTTATAAATACTTTTAAATTTTTTGGCTCCAACTCAATAGACTTATCAAAAAATATTATTGCCTCATCTAGTTGATTAATTATAGAAAGTGCAATTCCTAAATCAAGCATAACTATGGGCTGATTTGAGTTAATTTTTAATGATTGTTTTAAAAAGTTAATACCATCTTGCGTATTTTTTTTTCTTAAGGATATTTGAGCTAGTAGATTAACAAATGAGAATTCATTTGGGTAACTAAGTTGTCCTTCTTTAAGTATATTTATTGCTAATTCAAATTGATTATTTTCAATAAATTGTGATGCAGTTTTTAATAATTCAATTGGAAGAGGAACAGGTTTTTTATTAGCCATTATCTTATCCATTTAAATATTAATCAAATTTATATGGTGCCGTCGGAGAGACTCGAACTCTCACGACTTTCGTCACTACCCCCTCAAGATAGCGTGTCTACCAATTCCACCACGACGGCAAATTTATTAGCCATGCTAGTTTGGAATATCTTGACTAACTGATTCTTTCTCAGTCAGATCTTGAGTATTTTTATCTAGTGGTCCTGAATTTTCTACTATAGATTCTAATGACAATGAAGTGTCATGCTTATTACTTGCAATAAAAGCTAGGGCAATACTTGTACAAAAGAAAAGGGTAACGCTTATTGATGTAGCACGTGTTAAGAAATTAGAAGATCCTTGGACCCCAAATACGCTCCCTGAATTTCCCCCTCCAAATGCTGCACCTGCATCAGCACCTTTGCCATGCTGGATTAAAACAAGCCCAATCACTGCTAAGCTTACAATAACATGAACTATAAGAATTAAATTTTCCATAAAAAAATACCAATCAAAATATTTATAATTAATTATTCTCTGCTGCAAAGCATATTTGGTTGAATTCATCAAAATTAATTGATGCTCTCCCAATCAAAACACCATCTAAGCTCTCAGAAGCAAACAATTGTACCGCATTTTTACGATTTACGCTTCCGCCATAAATGATGTTGAAGTTTTTAAGATCACACTTATGTTTCTTACTAATGAAATCCATAATGAAATTACACATTTTATTAGCTTGGTCAGGGGTAGCTGCCGTATCAGAACCAATGGCCCATATTGGCTCATATGCAATAATTGAATTTTCAAAAACTTGTGCTCCATAAGTTTTTATAATTACCTCAATCTGGGACGAAACAACTCGCTCCATAATTCCGGCTTCTCGCTCTATTAAAGTTTCACCAACACACAATACTGGGGTCATATTGTATTTCTTAATTTTTTTAAACTTATCGGCAATATTTTCATCTGATTCACAATAAGCAGTGCTTCTCTCAGAGTGACCAACAATTACATATTTACTACCGAACTCTTTAATCATTGCCGCACTAACTTCTCCGGTATGTGGACCATTTTCAAATTTAGCAACATTTTGGCTTCCCCAACTAATTTTTGTATTATTGAGAATTTTTTTTGCTTGAAATAAATAAGGGTAAGGTACACATAAGCAAATATTTAAATTTTTAAAATTATTAAAATTTTCCTTAATTTTTGCTAAATAAGCCTCATTAAAATGTAATGATCCATTCATTTTAATATTTGCAATAATTACTTTTTTTTTATTTTTTTTCATTCTGGCTCTTAATAATTAATTGTATTGAAGACTTTTGATTAAATTCATTTAATTCAACCGAATATATAGCCCCTATTCTATCAGCCAATTTGTCGGAAAAATTGAAAAAAATTGCATCATACTTATCATTTTCATTTTTCAATACACATTTATTATGTTTGTTTGCAACAATTTCTTGCTTAACTACTTCAAAAAATCCAAAAAAAATTGGGGGTGGAAAGCCTTGTCCCCAAATTTGCGAATTAATAGCTCTTATTGTTTCATGGTTTAGATATTTTATAGGGATAGATTTATCGAATTCTACAATTAAATTTAAATCATCAGGCGAAAGTAACTTCTTAGCAATAACCTCAAATTCTAAACAAAATATATTAAAATTTTCAATTTTTATAGTCAATCCTGCAGCCATAGCATGCCCACCAAAAGTTAAAATAAGATCTGGGTTTTTTTTACTTAGTAAATCAAGGGCATCTCTTAAATGAAAAGATGGTATTGACCTCCCTGATCCTTTTAAGAAACCACTTTCGTCTTTAGCAAAAATGATAGTTGGTCGATAATATTTTTCTTTAAGTCTTGAGGCAACTATCCCCACAACCCCCTGATGCCAATCATCATCGTACATAGAAATTGTATAATTATCTTTAATAACATAATCTGAAAGTATAGATAACGCTTCATCTTTCATTTTATTTTCAACAAGTTTTCTTTGTTCGTTAAAAGTGATTAGTTGTTTAGCGTAGTTTTCCGCTTCATTTTTACTTTTCGAAATTAAACATTTAATGCCAATAGCCATATCATCGAGCCTTCCTGCAGCATTTATTTTAGGTGCTATTGAGAAAGATAGGTCTGAAGTTTTTAGGTCCTTTAAATTTTTTTTACTAAGTTGAGCAAGCGACTCAATACCAAAATTACAATTACCACTTCTAATTTTTTTTATTCCATAATTTACAAGTACACGATTGTTAAAATCTAGTTTGACTAAATCAGCTATGGTTCCTAATGCAACTAAATCAAGTAAATCAGAAAGTATTGGTTCTGGATTATTCAAAAATTTATTTCTATTTCTCAATTCTGTTCGGAGTGAGAGCAAAACATAAAAAATTACACCTACCCCACATAAGTTTTTACTAGGAAATTGGCATGAGACTTGATTGGGATTAACAATAAATTTTGCATTAGGCAGCTCTTCCCCAGGCAAATGATGATCTGTAATAAGAACATCTATACCGTATGAATTTGCTTTTCTAACTCCCTCAATACTAGCGATACCATTATCAACAGTTACAATCAATCCTGGTTTCTTTTTATAAGCTAGATCGACAATCTCTGGAGTAAGCCCATAACCAAACTTAAACCTATTGGGAACAATAAAATCTACATCAGCCCCAAATTTTTTCAATCCTAGATACCCACAAGCCGTAGCTGTTGCGCCATCTGCATCATAATCTCCAATAATAATAATTTTTTCTTTACCATCAATTTTACTAATTAGAAGGTTTGAAGATTCTCTCGCAGATTTTAATAAATCTGGTGGTAATAACTTATCTAACTTGTAATCAACATCATCAACTGAGCTAATACGTCTTGACGCAAACAAAGATGATAAAGCCGGGTTAAAACCACTACTAACTAGGGAATTATAGATTGTGGAATTTATGATTTTTTCTTTAACTTTCATCTCGAATAACCAAAAAAAATAATTTTTTTCCAAAAATTAAATTTTGAAAAGTAAGTAATTTTTGATGTAATTATTATAAAGGTTTTCAAGTTAAATTAAAAAGCTTAGATATATTAAGAGACTAAAATACAATAATGCAAAAAATGCAATAATCAGAAATAAATACAATAATGTTTTATGAATTTTATTAAGAACTTCCTTAATTTCTTTTAACTCATTTTGCTTCATAACTTAATTGTAATGCCTATTTTGAATAATAACTCCTTAAAAGTAGTTAATTGAATAAGTTACTTTTAAGGAAAAATTATGGTGCCCAGAGCCGGAATCGAACCGGCACGACCGTAAAGTCGAGGGATTTTAAGTCCCTTGTGTCTACCAATTTCACCATCCGGGCAAATTGAATATTTTACCATCACTATATAAAAAGTGGAGGCGCGTGCCGGAATCGAACCGGCGTCTAAGGCTTTGCAGGCCTCTGCATAACCACTTTGCTAACGCGCCAATATCTTCAAAGTAATTGTGGCAAAATCTTGCCGCAAAGATTAAATCCTTGAAGTCGGTACAATTTACTTCTTAACGAAGCCATCCCCTTATTAAAAGAAGAAAAATGGAGCGGGAAACGAGGTTCGAACTCGCGACCTATACCTTGGCAAGGTATCGCTCTACCAGCTGAGCTATTCCCGCATTGAGAACGCAGTATTTTAGCTTCTTTTTGCACCCTGTCAATCTTGTTGTCTAAACTTTCTTATGTTTCAGTAAATTAAATGCTATTTTTAGATAGTAGATCATAGATACAATAGTTAATAGAGCAGCAATATAAATGAGAATTTTTCCTATTAATGCAGTTGGTAGAAATAAAATATTTTCATAATAAAGTAAAAATAATATTGCGATCATTTGCATTGTTGTTTTTAGTTTTCCAACAAATGCTACAGCTATACTTCCTGACTTTCCATGCATCGCCATCCATTCTCTAAGAGAGCTAATTGTAAACTCCCTAGCAATAATAATAAATGCGATTATTGATTCGACACGGCCTAACTCAACAAGCAATATTAAAGCTGAAATGACAATCAATTTATCTGCCACCGGATCAATAAATGCTCCAAAATCTGATGTTTGATTTAGTTTTCTAGCTAAATACCCATCTAACCAATCAGTTATTGCGGCAAATAAAAATATCAATGTCGCGGTCAAATTCTTTTGATACGCTGAGAGGGTATTATCTGATAGGTAGAAAATTAATACAAGGCATGGTATCAACGCAATCCTCAACAGAGTAAGGCTATTTGGAATATTCATTATCATAAATTTATAATACCTAATGAAAAAAATTAAAGATTTTTTCGGCTATTTTATTACTAATTCCCTCTACAAGAATAAGCTCTCCAATGGTTGCATTTTTTACACCCTCTAAGCCTCCAAAATACACCAAAAGACTTTTTCTTTTTTTTAATCCAACTCCCTCAATCTCCTCAATTGAAGATGTAATTCTAGCCTTATCTCTTCTAGCTCTATGTCCGGTTATGGCAAATCTGTGAGCTTCATCTCTAATTTGCTGTATTAAATGAAATCCTAAATCACTTTGGTCAATATCCTCTAAAATTTCTCCGTCTGAGGTAAATAATGTTTCAGTGCCTGATTTTCTTAAACGTCCTTTTGACACTCCAACAAGCATGATATCAGAGATGCCTAATTCTTCCATTATATCCTTAGCGACACTCAACTGACCCTTACCGCCATCAATTAAAACAATATCTGGCTTTACAAGATCTTTTGAAATTATTTTTTTATACCTTCTTTCTAATACTTGTCGCATTGCAGCATAATCATCTCCCGGCACTATATTTGTAACATTGTAGCGCCGATATTCTTTATTTTGCATCATATTTTTATCGAAAACTACACAAGATCCTACAGTTCTCTCACCCATTGTATGGCTAATATCGAAGCATTCAATCCTATCTGTATGCTCGGGTAGGCTTAATAAATTTCTAAAAGCCTTGATTCTTTTAATCTGGCTAGCGTGCTCATTATATTTTTGAGTAAGAGCAATTTTGGCATTTCTATTTGCCATCATTAACCACATTTTTTTATCCCCTAGCATTCTAGAGATAATTTTGATTGGAGGATATTTTTTTAAAGAGAAAAAACTATTAATCAGACTAATATCAAAATTTTGCTCAATCACTAGAACTGGAGGAGGTGCTTTTTGGTCGTAATATTGAGTTAAGAATACCTCAACTATATTCTCTATGTTTTGCTCTACAGAATTCTTAGGAAAGAAACTTTTATCCCCAAGATGCCTCCCTCCTCTGATCATAACCAAATTAACACACACCTGACCAAGGTCTTCGGATATTGCAATAATGTCTGCATCATTTTCACTGAAATCGCTAACAGACTGTTTTAATCGTACTTGTCTTAAGCTTTGAATTCTATCCCTAAATATAGCAGCCCTTTCGAAATCAAATTCGTCGGAGCTTTTATTCATTCTATTCGTTAGATCTTTTATAACTTCAGTGTCTTTCCCTTTTAAGAATAAGGCAGCCTGTTTTGTATCATTTTCATAATCAAAATCACTTACCAACCCAACACAAGGAGCAGTGCATCTTTTAATCTGGTGCTGCAAGCAGGGCCTAGTTCTATTATTAAAAACAGAGTCTTCACACGTTCTTAACATAAAGACTTTTTGTAACAATTGGATACTTTGACGAACAGCATTTGAGTTTGGAAACGGCCCAAAGTATTGGTTTTCTTTTTTTTGGGAGCCACGATGAAACATTAGCCGCGGAAACCTACCACCTGTAATCATAAGGTAAGGGTAAGACTTATCATCTCTAAAAATCACATTGTAGCGAGGTAAGAGTTGTTTTATTAAATTATTTTCAAGAATTAAAGCATCGGCTTCTGTGTTGGTAATTGTAAATTCAATCGAATTAATATTGCTAACCATTAATCTTGTTCGAGGGCTTGATTGATTTTTTACAAAATAAGAAGAAACTCTTTTTTTTAAATTTTTTGCTTTCCCTATGTAAATAACTTCTAGCTTGGAGTTAATCATTCGATAAACTCCAGGTAAGTTAGGAAAATTTTTAATTTTTAATTTTAAATAATCCAAAACTACCCTAGTAAATTTCCCCCGATTGCCCAATCTTCACTTTTAACTTCATCGAATACGATATAAGTATATGATGCAGGCTTATTTGCTACTCTTTGCATCAATTCAGTGATTTCTTTAGCAATCTCTTTTTTTTGATCTTGATTTAAACTTCCAGCAAGTTTTACATTGATATAAGGCATCTATTTCTCCATTTCAGTCTTAATTAATAAAAATACTTCTTCAAACATTTTTTCCGTTAATCTTTTTGTCTGTGTATTATAACGACTGCAATGATAACTATCATACAAAACTAAATTATCAGACAAATTATGTCTTTTACCATGAGAAAATTTATACTCTTTTTTTGTTAAATTCAATGCTGTAATAATTGCATTATGAGCAATTAAACCCAATGCAAGTAAAATTGACCCTTGTCTCAATTGGTTTATTTCAGACCGGAGGAATTTATTACAGTTGTTAATCTCTTCTTGATTAGGTTTGTTATCAGGAGGCAAACATTTAACTGCATTAGTAATACTACAATTTTTCAATATTAAATTATCACCAACAGACTGAGACGTTTCTAGATTAGAAAATCCAAATTTATACAAAGTCTTATAAAGCAATATTCCTGCATGATCGCCAGTAAAAGGTCTTCCTGTTTTATTTGCTCCATGCATACCTGGAGCTAGCCCAACTATTAGAAAAAGAGAATTTTTTTGTCCAAAAGGAGGCACTGGCTTGCAAAAATAATCTGGGTTTTTATTTTTTACCTGGGCTAAAAAAGAACTTAGCCTCTTACAATCTTTGCAGCTGGCATCATATTCCATGTGAATTTATGAAACTGGAGTTATTTCAATCACTTTGGTATTTGTGTAGTCAGTAAGCTGGTCAAAATTCAGGTACTTATAAATTTCATCTGATTTATTATCAATTTTTTCAGCCATTAATTTTAGGTATTCTTCTTTAGAAGGTATATAGCCTAATAGTGAGCATAAAGCTGCTAATTCAGCAGACCCAAGATATACTTGCGCATCTTTCCCCATTCGATTATCAAAATTTCTAGTGCTAGTTGAAAAAACACTAGCGCCATCTTCAACTCTTGCCTGATTCCCCATACATAAACTACAACCAGGAATTTCAGTTCTAGCTCCAACTGAATTAAAAGTTGAATAAACTCCTTCTTTTTTTAATTGTGATTCATCCATTCTGGTCGGAGGAGCAATCCATAATTTAGTTTTAATTTTGTCATTTCCCTCTAGAACTTTTCCAGCAGCACGATAATGGCCAATATTGGTCATACAGCTCCCAATAAAAACTTCATCAATTTTATCGCTCGCAACTTCTGATAGTGTCTTAATATTATCTGGGTCATTCGGGCACGCAATTAGAGGTTCAATAATACTATTTAAATCTATATTTAAAATATAAGCGTAGTCAGCATCATTATCTGGCTCTAACAAAACTGGCTCCTTTAGCCATTCTTTCATAGCTTTAATTCTTCTTTTTAATGTTCTGGGATCTTGGTACCCATTAGAAATCATATTTTCCATTAATACAATATTTGAATTTAGAAATTCAATTATAGGTGGCTTACTTAATTTAACAGTGCATCCATTAGAAGATCTTTCAGCTGAAGCATCGGAAAATTCAAAAGCCTGCTCTACTTTTAGATCTGGCAAACCTTCAATTTCTAAAATGCGCCCATTAAATATATTTTTCTTGCCTTGTTTTCCAATGGTTAATTCACCTTCTTTAATTGCAAAATATGGGATGGCGTTAACTAAGTCTCTTAATGTAATTCCTGGTTGCATTTCTCCGCTAAAACGAACTAAAACAGACTTTGGCATATCAAGTGGCATAACTCCAATTGCAGCTGCAAAGGCAACTAAACCTGATCCGGCTGGAAAAGATATGCCTATTGGAAACCTTGTATGTGAATCTCCTCCGGTCCCAACACTATCTGGCAGAATCATTCTATTCAGCCATGAGTGAATAACACCATCACCTGGCTTTAATGAAACACCTCCCCTGCTACTTATAAAGTCAGGAAGAGAATGTTGTAACTCAATATCAACTGGCTTTGGATAGGCTGCGGTATGACAAAAACTTTGCATTACTAAATCAGCGGAGAACCCTAGGCATGCTAATTCTTTTAGCTCATCGCGAGTCATAGCACCTGTTGTGTCTTGTGATCCAACAGTATTTATTTTTGGTTCGCAGTAAACTCCTGGTCTTATGCCTTTAACCCCACAAGCTTTTCCAACAATTTTTTGAGCTAATGTGAAACCTTTTTTATTTGATGCATCTTGAGGAATTATGTTTATAAACTTATCTGAAGGTTTTAATTTTAATGCAACTCTTGCTTTTTCTGTAAGCCCTTTACCTATAATTAATGGTATTCTACCGCCAGCTCTTAGCTCATCTAAAATTGTTATCGGGTCAAGTCTAAAGGTTGTTAATTCGCTTTCATTTTTATCAATAATATTTTTGTTCTTTAAATTTATCTTGACTATATCCCCTGTTTTTAATTTTGACACATCACATTCAATTGGAAGCGCTCCAGAATCTTCAGCAGTATTAAAAAAGATAGGTGCAATCTTATTGCCCAGAATTATCCCGCCTGAATTTTTATTGGGCATATATGGTATTTGTTTGCCAAAGTGCCATTGCAAAGAATTTATAGCTGATTTTCGAGACGATCCTGTTCCAACTATATCACCAACAAATGCTATCGGTAACTTCTCTGACTTTAGTTTATCTATTATTTGAAATATATTCGGAATTTTATTAATAAACATAGAATTAGCATGGAGAGGTATATCTGCTCTTGACCATGCGTCTTGAGCTGGGGATAAGTCATCCGTATTTGTCTCGCCATCAACTTTCAAAACAATAACTTGAAGGGTTTCTGGAATGGGTTTGCTAGAGGTAAACCATTCCGCTTCCGCCCATGATTTAATTAAATTTGTAGCGTAATTATTACCGCCCTTGTGCAATTTTTCTACATCATAAAACGCATCAAAGATAAGTGTTATTTTTGATAGGGCTTTTGCAGCTTGGTCAGCTTTGTCAGTTTCTAATAATGCAATTAAGGATTGAACATTGTATCCACCCACCATAGTGCCCAATAGCTTAATGGCATAATCATCAGTAATGTATGGTGAATGTATATTATTCTTAGCCAAATCGTTTAAAAAAGCAGCCTTTACAAATGCAGCTTGATCTACGCCAGCTGGAACTCGATTTTCTAACAAACTTAAAAGTAAATTAGGATCTTTGACTGAATCTTTCTTCAGTAATTCTATTAATGATGCGGCTTGCTCTGCATTTAGAGGGAGTGGGGGTAATCCTTGGCTTTGTCTTTCAATTTGATCAGATAGATACAAATCTAACATTTAATTCCTTTTTTTTATTTTGTTTTAGCTCAATACCTCTATTTTAAAGCAAATAAAAGGTTTTCCCAAAGATTAAATAAATCCAACCAGCATAAAAAAATAATTCATTTTTAATGTAAAATATAGATATATATTTAAAGGGTATCTTATGATTTCTGCATTAACTGCAATTTCTCCAATAGATGGAAGATATTCTGTTCAATCCGAGCCTTTGAGAAATATATTTAGTGAGTATGGTCTAATTCACAATAGGGTTAGAATTGAAATATTATGGTTAATAGCTCTGAGCAAAGATAAAGATATAAAAGAGGTCCCAAAATTTTCTGCTAAGTTAATCACTAAATTAAATCACATCATTAATAACTTCAGCCAAAAAGATGCTCAGGCTGTAAAAAAAATTGAAAAGATTACTAATCATGATGTAAAAGCTATTGAATACTGGCTTAAAGATTTACTTAAAAATGAAAAAGAAATAATTAAGATTAATGAATTTATACATTTTGCTTGTACTTCCGAAGATATCAATAATCTAGCTTATTCATTAATGTTAAAAGAAGGTTTGTATAAGGTTCTGATGCCATCCATTGATTCTATTTTGAAACAGACGAGCATTTACGCAACTAAATTCTCTGAGATTTCTATGCTTGCAAAAACACATGGTCAAACTGCTAGCCCAACAACAATGGGGAAAGAATTTGCTAATTTTGGGTATAGAATTAAGAGGCAGCTCATACAACTAAAAAAACAAGAAATATTAGGCAAAATTAATGGCGCCGTTGGAAATTTTAATGCTCATATGTCTGCATATCCAAAAAAAAATTGGCAAAAATTTTCTAAAGAATTTATTATTTCAATTGGTTTAGTTTACAACCCCTATACAACTCAGATAGAACCTCATGACTTTATGGCAGAAATTTTTCATACTATTTCTAGAATTAATACTATTTTAATTGATTTTAATCGAGATATTTGGGTTTACATTTCTAACGGCTATTTCAAACAAAAAACGATTAAAAATGAAGTTGGTTCTTCTACTATGCCCCACAAAGTTAACCCAATTGATTTTGAAAATTCTGAGGGTAATTTAGGAATGTCTAATGCATTGCTAAATCATTTTTCTGAGAAACTCCCAATTTCAAGACTCCAAAGAGACTTGACAGACTCTACGGTTCTTAGAAATATTGGCGTTGCTTTTGGTTTTAGTTTAGTAGCCTACAAATCTTGCCTAAAGGGCCTTACTAAGCTAGAGATAAACAAAGCCCGAATAAGTCAGGAACTTGATCAGGCATGGGAAGTTCTTGCTGAGCCGATTCAAACAGTTATGAGAAAAAATAAAATAAAAAACTCATATGAAAAGCTCAAGAATTTGACCAGAGGAAATCAAAACATCAATAAAGAATCATTACATTTATTTATAAAGATTCTAGACCTTCGTAAAGAGGATAAAGATTATCTTTTAAATTTAACCCCGCAAAATTATATTGGGGTAGCTGCATCATTAGCCAAAAAATTTAAATGAATGAAATACTAGTTCTATATTATTCAAAAAGTGGCTCTGTAAAAGAAATGGCATCACTCATAGCTAGGGGAATTAACTCGGTAGATGGTGCTCAAGCAAGAATTCGCACAGTGCCAGAAATTTTTCCTGATACAAAAAAACAAACGGCCTCAATTCCAGATTCTGGTTCACTGTATGTCACATTAGATGATCTTGAGAATTGTTCTGGGCTTGCACTTGGAAGTCCAACCCGATTTGGAAATATGGCAGCACCATTGAAGCACTTTATTGAAACTGCAACTCCTTTATGGCTAAATGGCTCTCTTGAGAATAAACCCGCCTGTGTATTTACATCTTCTAGCTCACTTCATGGGGGAAATGAATCTACTTTATTAAGTATGCAAATACCTTTATTTCATATGGGGATGATTTTATTAGGCCTCCCTTACTCACTCCCTGAATTAGCAACAACTACTACTGGAGGAACGCCCTATGGAGCAAGTCACGTTAGTGCGCATAATAATGGGCATGCTATTTCTGATGATGAAAAAAAATTATGCATTGCTCAAGGTGCAAGGCTGGGAGAAATTAGTTTAAAACTTAGCGAATGAACAAACTTTATTTTAGCGCATCTGTAAGTTTAATTGGTTTAATTATATTAAATTTACTTTGGGAAATATTTTATAACCCACTCAATAGCGAGGGTTCGTTAATGGTTATTAAATCTGTAATTCTCTTAATCCCATTATCTGGTATCTTAAAAAAGAATAGGTATACCTACCAATGGTCAAGTATGTTTATATTGCTTTTTTTTATTGAAGGTATTGTCCGTTTTTACAGTGAAACTGGGGTTTCTCAATCTATGGCTCTGTACCAGATCATTCTCTCTGTTGTATTTTTTATATCAACTATGTTTTTTTGTAAAGTTACAGGTAAATTATGAAAATATTAATTTCAAATGATGATGGATATCAAGCAGCTGGAATCCAAATTCTAATTAATGAATTAAAGAAGATTGCTGATCTAATAGTTGTTGCTCCTGATAGAAATCGGAGTGGTTCCAGCAGTTCTCTTACTTTAGATAAAGCAGTCAAAGTAACAAAGGTAAATGATAATATTTATTATATTGATGGTACGCCAACAGATTGCGTTCATATTGCCCTTACTGGCTTAATAAATTTTACTCCTGATTTAGTTGTATCTGGTATTAATCATGGGCCAAACATGGGTGATGATACTATTTATTCTGGAACAGTTGCTGCAGCAATGGAAGGTTATCTTTTAAATATTCCATCTTTTGCAGTATCAATGGGTAACGATAACCCTAAAAATTTTATAACGGCTGCAAAAGTAACTGTTGACCTAATTAAGCTATATAATAAAAAAAAGTTTTCTCCTACTTTATTAAATATTAATGTCCCAGATATTCCTTACAATAGTTTAAAAGGAATTGAAATAACAAGACTTGGGAAAAGGCATGCGGCTGAACCTGCAATTAAAAGTGATGAAAAAAAAATGGAAACATTTTTTTGGATAGGTCCAGCAGGAGAGCCTAATGATGGTGGCCCTGGAACAGATTTTAATGCAGTTAAAAATAAAATGGTTTCAATTACACCTATTCATGGTGATTTAACTGACCATAATAATATGCAAAATATGAAAGAATGGATAAAAGAATAAAATGAAAAAAATATTTTTTATATTAGCGCCACTTTTCTTATTTGGTTGTGCATCCCAATTCCCTGCACCAGTGATAGGAGAAGCAGAAAAGTATAGTAAAGAATGTCCTGATGTTTACACTGTAAAAAAAGGTGAAACAATATTCAGCATAAGCTTAAAATGTGGTTTTGATTATCAAAAATTAGCTCTATCAAATGGATTAAAGAAGCCCTATTTTGTTAAGCCAGGCGATCAAATAAGATTTGATATTCTTAGAAAAAATAAATCTAAATCTGATGTGCCCAAAAATACAGGTGAATTAACAGGCACAGTTCCTTTTGAAGAAGATGAAATAATTGAGGATAATATACTACCAAGTAGAGAAATTACTTCTCCAGATTCGGAAGTTGAATTTCAATTTGGAGAGCCAATTCAAATTAATCAACCAAAAGTTATTCGTGAAGTATATTCAAGAAAATCGTTAAAAAAATCAAAAAAATTATCTGACCTGAAACAAAAAAATAAAAAGAAATGGGAATGGCCAACTGATGGAGAAGTAACCTCGCCATTCAATCAGGCGGCTGATAAAAAAGGTATTGAGATATTGGGTTTAGAAGGCCAAGAAATTAGATCAGCTGCAAAAGGGAAGGTTATTTATGTAGGTAAAGATCTAGCAGGATATGGAAAGTTAACCATTATTAAACATGATGATGATATTTTAAGTGTTTATGGGCACCAACAATCATCACTTATAACTGAAGGTCAAGCTGTTGAAGCTGGGCAAACAATAGGCACAATGGGTAAAACCGGGACTGATGAAGTTAAACTTCTATTTGAAATAAGAAAAAATGGTGAATCAATAAACCCTATTAATTTATTGAAAAACATACCTTAAGCTAATTATTTCTTTTTACTGTCGTTTTCCAAGTAATTTTTTACCTCTGTCATGTCATATTCACGGGCCCACTTGATCATTTCGTCAAATGCTGGGGCACCAAGCTCGCCATCTTGAGCATGAATTCCAGCTCGATCCCTAATGAATAATACTGCAGGAACAACTGCAACCTGAAAATAGTCAGCAATAACTTTATCTTTATCTATATCGACCATCCCAAAAATTATATCTTTATTCTTTTTGGCTGCGGCTTCAAATATAGGAGTAAATGCAACACATGGTTTACACCATGTAGCCCAAAAATCGACTATAACAAATTCATTTTCTTCAATTGTCTTTTTAAAATTACTTTCTGTTAATGTGAGTAAATTAGTCATAAGTATCCTATTTCCATTCATTAATAAAATAAATATCTTCAAGTTGCTTTCTTGAGCGCACTTGCCCTTCTTTGTCTTTTTGAACCTTGGTCAACTTATATTCCTCTAAATTTTTTCCTACAACCATACAAGCAAGAATATCAAATTTTGTAGGAATATTTGACAAACTTCTAATTTTATCTTGATCAAACCCACCCATTTGATGAGCAGATAGGCAAATACTAGTAGCCTGTAAGCAAATATTTTCTGCAGCTGCACCAGTATCATAATGTGCCCAGCGATTTGGTTCATTATTATGATTAAAGTTTTTATTAGCGCAAACCACAATTAAAATTGATGCGTCCATGGCCCAATTTTGATTGCCAACAGACAAACAATTCAATGCACTGCCCCATGCGGTTGCATCTTCTTTATTAAATAAGACAAACTGCCAAGGTTGGTCACCATAACAAGATGGCGCCCATCTTGCAGCTTCAAACAAAGATTTAATTTCGTCTGAGGTAATTATATAACTCGAATCAAAAGCGCGAGGACTCCATCTTTGAGCAATCACATCATTTATTGGTACTTCAGTAGTAGCTATTTTTTTCATTAAATTCTTTATTATTTCTAAATACTTTTTAGTGGAGCAAGTTTAGCTGAAAACTGTTGATATTAAAACACTATTCAATTCATAATAATCATTATAATAGCTATGACATTATTAACGTTAAAAATTCAATAATTTTTTAACTCACCAAATGAATGATAATAAAACACATCAATTTTTTATGGGCGAGGCCTTAAAGCAAGCAAAGCTATCTTTTAAGGATGATGAAGTTCCTATAGGTGCAGTTTTAGTTTATCAAAATAAAATTATTGCTAGTGGCCATAATTTATCTATTGCCAACCATGACCCAAGCGCGCATGCAGAAATTTTAACTATTCGCGACGCTGGACAATATCTAAAGAACTATAGGCTTCTTAATTGCAGTCTTTATGTAACACTTGAGCCTTGTGTTATGTGCCTTGGTGCTATATTTCATGCAAGAATCAGTACCTTAATATTTGGGGCTTATGATCCCAAAACAGGTGCTTGTGAAAGCGCAGTCAACCTTAAGGAGAATAAGGAATTAAATCATCATTGCGTTATTCATGGAGGAGTCTTAGAAGACGAATCTAAAACACTTTTACAGAATTTCTTTGAAATTAAGAGAAAAAAAAACCGTGAAGAAAATCACGGTTTTTAATAACACTAATATTTTTTAATCTCTATTACCCATTACTGCCATAAGAATGTGAAGTAAATGAACAAATAAATTATAAATATTTAAATATAATGCCAAAGTAGCCATTATGTAATTAGTTTCGCCACCCCTTACAATTCTATTAACATCGTAAAGAATAAACCCAGAAAAGATAAGCACTGCTATTCCGGATATTGCTAATGACATTGCTGGTATTTGAAAGAAAATATTTACAACCATAGCTAAAATTAGAAGCATTAAACCAATCATAAGAAATTTACCCATAAATGAGAAGTCTCTTTTGCTTGTGGTCGCAATGCCAGATAAAACTAAGAAAATAGATGCTGTTCCACCTGCAGCTAAACCCACAATTTGACCGCCATTGCTTAAGCTAAATGCAACTTGTAAGATTGGTCCGAGCATTAAACCCATTAAGAATGTCAAGCCTAAAAGAAAAACCACGCCAAGACTGCTATTTCGATTGGCTTTGATTAAATAAAACATTCCAAACAATGCTCCAAGAGTAAGTATAAAGAATAACATTGGGCTTTGTGCCGCAAAGCCAAAATTCATAGTCATTCCAATCAAGGCGCCTACGACAGTTGGAATTAAAGAAACTCCCAATAATGCATAAGTATTTCTTAAAACCTTATTACTAGCTAGTGCTGATTGCGACTGTGCCGCAATATCTAAATTGTTTTGCATGGTAGTTAAAATCCTTATAAATTTAATAATACAATAATAGGATAAGGCTTATGAGTTTAAAGTTCAAGATATTTTAGAGTATAAATCTATTTTTTTCATACTTGCGTAATAATTGAACGTGCTTCGTCAATAGTGTGGTTAAAACAAGTTAAATTATTCCTAGCCTTATTTAACCTCATTAATTGAAGCCTTTTAAAAGATTTTACATTGGGCTTCCATTGTAATGCCGTAAGCAACTTATCTAACTCAATTGGGGAATTGCATACAAGCACCATGTCGCATCCAGCGATTAATGCTTTTTTAACTCTTAGTGTAATATTATTTTCGGAGTCTTGGGCAGCCTGCATACTCATATCATCACTAAAAATTGCACCTTCAAATCTCAATCTATTTCTTAATTGATTCTGAAGCCAAAAGCCAGAAAGGCCTGCTGGACTCTGATCACATGATGAATAAATTACGTGTGAGGGCATGATTCCCATAATGCCATTTTGAATGAGTCTGTCGAAAGTTAACATATCATTTTTTTGAATAGTTTCTAATGAGCGTATATCTGTTGCTGTTTCCAGATGAGTGTCCGACTTTATGTATCCATGCCCAGGAAAATGCTTACCTACAGATTGCATTCCACCAAAATTTAACCCCTCAACAAGTGAGCTGGCTAATTCACAAATAGTATCAATATCATGGTGAAAAGCTCGATCCCCAATAACTGAGCTAGAGCCGTAATCAATATCTAAAACAGGGGTGAAGCTAAAGTCAATATCAATTGCCGCCAACTCTTCCGCAATTACCCAACCAGATAATTTAGCAATTTTGTTTGCTAATTTTTTGTCTGTTTGGTAGATTTTCCCAAAAAAGCTCATTTTTGGAATATTAGTAAACTCATCCTTAAATCTTTGAACGCGACCACCTTCATGATCAACAGCGATAAGAAGATCTTGTTTTATTTTTCTAATGGAAATAATAAGCTTTATGAGCTGAGATCTATCTTGATAATTTCTGGCGAATAAAATGATGCCTCCAACCAATGGGTGCTTAATTCTTTCTATATCGGAATCAATTAGCCCTAACCCTTCAATATCAATCATCAAACAAGTCATTATATAAAGTTCCTAACCTCTAAAAGTAAAGGGGTTAAAGTTTGTTTTTGTATCATAAAAATCAATTTTTTCTTTTGTTTTTAAAAATTTTATAATTTTATAAGTGATCGGAGTAAATGCTATTTCAACACCTGTTTTAGCTAAAAA
>Ga0209710_1000981_pt1 | contig 23021 bp, 20 predicted proteins | sample ArcticOcean_MG_C_5_FD_187436 | JGI IMG/M metagenome (GOLD analysis project Ga0209710, IMG submission 187436) | Marine microbial communities from western Arctic Ocean - ArcticOcean_MG_CB4_138 (SPAdes) (version 2) | ecosystem: Environmental > Aquatic > Marine > Oceanic | place: Arctic Ocean...
TTGATAATATTGAGCATATTGAAAAACATTTTCATCATTTAATTAGAACAGTTCCAAGCATCGGTAAAATTATATTTAATAATGATAGCTCATCAATAAAAAAAGTACTTAAAAAAGGATGCTGGTCAAAAATTGAAGATTTTGGATCTAAAGGAAAGTGGTCTTATAAGAAGGTAAATGAAAACGAATTTGAAGTTTACTATGAACAAAGATCCCAAGGAAATCTCAAATGGGATTTAATTGGACATCATAATGCACTAAACGCATTAGCTGCAATTGCAGCAGCCAAACATGTTGGAATATCTTCAGATAGTTCAATTAGCGCTTTGGGTAAATTTAAAAATGTGAAAAAAAGAATGGAGCTTTTAGAATCAATTAAAGGCATAAATATTTATGATGATTTTGCACATCATCCAACAGCTATAAAAACTACATTAGAGGGCTTAAGGAGTAAAATCGGTAATGATCGAATAGTAGCTATAATTGACCCAAGATCAAACACGATGAAATTAGGAAAAATGAAAGATGATTTACTTAAAAGCCTAAAAGAGGCAGATATTATTTTTTGTTTTTCAAAAAATTTATCATGGGATCCTAAAATGTTATTTAAAAATATTCCCGGGGTTACTGTCACGAATGATATAGATATATTAGCAAATAAAATTTCTCAATCTTGTCAGCCTAAAGACAACATAATTTTTATGAGTAATGGTGAATTCTCAGGACTTCAAAATAAAGTGGCGCAACTATTAAAAAATGAGTAATTTTCAAAAATATAGTTTGCTAGTAGCTATTATTTTTTCCATTCTCGTTCACCTTATTGTTATCTCAAATTTTTCTTTTAAAATTTTTCAATCGAATACCCAAGAGAATTTTGATGACATGCAAGTCACCTTGCTCAAGCCGGAATCTTATAAAGAAGTAAAAAAATTATTTAACAAAAAAAAAGTATCTCCGAAGACCCCTTTAACTATTTTAGATAAAAAAGATGATATTAAAAATAAGATTGTTATTAGTAATCAAAAAATAATTAACCCTGTTGAACAAGATTTAAAATCTAGCAATAAATCAATCGATACATCAAAAATTTTATCTCAAATACAAAACATGGACTTTTCGACTAAGATGCAAAATCTTAAGAAACAACAAAGGATCAGGTCTATTTCAGCCAATACAACAGATTATCTCTATAAACTTTATTTTGATGCATGGAGGCAGAAAGTTGAGCAAATTGGGGCAATGAATTATCCGAAAGAAGCATCTGAATTAGGTATGTTTGGGTCACTTAGATTAACTGTATCACTTAACTCAGACGGAACGATTGAAAAATTATTTATTAATAAATCTTCTGGGCACCAAGAACTCGATCAAGCAGCACTAAATATTGTTAAACTAGGAGAGCCTTATGCGAGATTTCCTGCAGAAATTCTTAAAAATGTTGATATTATAAATATAACTCGTAAATGGAAATTTACTAAAAAAAATAACTTCTCTCAGTAATTTAATCTTGGTGATACTGAGCGCTGTAATTGCGTACGGTTTCTAATAATGCTTGCAGGTTTTCAGGTGGTGTGTGCTGTGTTATCCCATGACCTAAATTAAAAATATGCCCTTCGCCATAACCATAGTCATCAAGAACTCTTTTAACGGCTACTTCAATTGATTTAGGATTCGATAACAAAATTGCAGGGTCCAGATTTCCCTGTAAAGCGACTTTATCATTCACTAGTTTTCTAGCATGGCCAAGGCCTGTCTGCCAATCAACGCCGAGAGCATCTGCCCCACTATTAGCTTGAGTCTGAATCCACTGTCCGCCGCCTTTTGTAAATATAATTTTAGGGGTATCTTGATACCCTAATAAATTTAGGTTTGAAATAATAACCTTCATATAATTTAACGAATGACTTTCATATTCGCTATGTGCTAAAACACCCCCCCATGAATCAAAAATCATAACTACATCTGCACCTGCATCAATTTGACAGGCTAAATATTTAGTTACAGTTTCAGTGTTTATTTTAAGAATATGATCAATCAAATCTGGGCGACTATACATCATTTGCTTTATTTTTAAAAAATCTGTTCTTCCTTTACCTTCAACCATATAAGTCGCGAGTGTCCACGGACTTCCTGAAAATCCTATTAAAGGAACTGTATTTTTAAGAGCGCCTTTAATTGACTTGACCGCTTTAAATACATAAGCTAGTTTTTCTTCGACATCTGGTATATCTAATTTTTGAACTGCTTTCTCATCCTGTAGAGGATTTTTAAATTTGGGGCCTTCACCTTCCTCAAAATATAGACCTAAACCCATAGCATCTGGCACAGTTAAAATATCAGAGAATAAAATTGCAGCATCTAGATTAGGATATCTTTCAAGTGGCTGCATTGTTACCTCGGTTGCAAAATCTTGATTCTTACAGAGATCTAAAAAACTCCCTGCTTTTTTTCTAGTTTCAAGGTATTCAGGAAGATATCGTCCAGCTTGCCTCATAATCCAAACTGGCGAGTAGGGTGTTTTTTCTCTTAAAAGAGTTTTTAAAAATACATCGTTGATAATAGGGGTCATATTAAGCTAAGTGAATTATCTTGGAAGAACTGAAGACCCCATTAAAAATTCATCTACAGCACGTGCGCATTGTCGACCTTCTCTGATAGCCCAAACAACAAGTGATTGTCCACGTCGCATATCACCTGCAGCAAAAACTTTTTCCCTTGAAGTAAAATAAGCCTTGTCTCCCTCTGTCGAAGCTTGAGCATTTCCACGTTTGTCTTTTTTTATTATAAATTTATCCAGTATTGTTTGTTGTGGCCCCATAAAACCCATCGCCAACAACACTAAATCTGCTTTTAATTTAAATTCTGTATTAGGGATTTCCTGCATTTTTCCATCACGCCATTCTACTTTTACACCGATCAATTCTTTAACTTTTCCGCCTTCGCCAACAAATGATTTGGTAGCAATTGACCAATCTCTGTCGCACCCTTCTTCGTGTGAGCTAGATGTTCTCATCTTTAATGGCCAATATGGCCAAATCATAGATTTATTTTCTTGGTTTGGTGGCTGAGGCATTAATTCAAATTGCGTTATTGAAGAAGCACCGTGCCTATTTGAAGTTCCTACACAATCTGACCCAGTATCTCCACCACCAATAACTACGACATGCTTTCCGGTTGCCTTAATTTGGTCAGAAACTTTATCACCTGCTACAATTTTATTTTGAAATGGTAAAAAATCCATTGCAAAATGAACCCCTTCTAACTCCCTTCCTGGTACAGGAAGATCTCTTGGCCATTCTGCTCCACCAGTTAAAATAACCGCATCATAATCTTTTACTAATTTTTCAGGGTCAACAGTTTCTCCCACATTTTGATTTGTCTTAAATTTTACCCCCTCAGCTTCCATTTGATTAACTCTTCGGTCTATATGAATTTTCTCCATTTTAAAATCTGGTATTCCGTATCGAAGAAGACCTCCAACACGATCATTTTTTTCATAAACTTCAACATCATGACCAACTCTTGCCAGCTGCTGTGCTGCAGCAAGCCCGGCCGGACCTGATCCAACAATAGCTATTCTCTTTGTAGTTTTAATTTTTGATATTTGAGGAAGCACCCAATTATTTTCCCAAGCTTTATCTATAATTGCGTGTTCTATTGATTTAATACCTACAGGATCTGAATTAATATTTAAAGTACATGCTGCTTCACAAGGAGCCGGACATATACGCCCAGTAAACTCTGGAAAATTGTTTGTAGAATGAAGTACATCAATTGCTGCTTCCCAGTCCTGCTTAAAAACTAAATCATTCCAATCTGGGATAATATTATTTACTGGACATCCATTATTGCAAAATGGAATTCCACAATCCATGCAGCGAGCTCCTTGGACTTTTGCTTCTTCATCTGATAAATGCAAAATAAATTCTTTATAATTTTTTACACGTTCTTCAGTTGGAAGATTTCTCTCATTTTGTCGAGGAAAATCTAAAAATCCTGTAACTTTTCCCATTAAGCCACTTCCTTTTTTTTAGTTTCTTTCAGTTCGTTCAATGCTCTTTTATATTCAATTGGCATAACTTTCACAAAATTTCCTAATTCAACATCCCATTGATTTAATATCTTGTTCGCAATATTGCTTTTAGTATATTGACAATGATTTTCAATAAGAGTTTTCAAAATTATTTCATCTGCCAAGTTTAGATGTTTAGGCTTATCATTTTCAATATTTTCTTTTTCCACTGTTTCAAGTGTTACCATAGATAAATTACAATAGTTTTTAAATGTCTTATTGGGATCATAAACATAGGCAACCCCTCCAGACATACCAGCTGCAAAATTTTGGCCTGTTTTACCTAAAATTACTACAGTTCCACCAGTCATATATTCACAGCCATGATTGCCAACGCCTTCTATTACAGCAGACGCTCCTGAGTTTCTTACACAAAAACGCTCGCCGCCAATGCCATTAAAATAAGTTTCCCCAGATGTTGCCCCATACATAGTCGTATTTCCAACAATAATATTCTCTTCAGCTAACCCTCTAAATTTTTTGGGTGGTTGTATAATGATCTTTCCACCACAAAGTCCCTTACCAACATAATCATTACCTTCACCACTAAGATTAAAAGTTATCCCTTTAGCTAAAAATGCTCCAAAACTTTGTCCAGCAGTACCTTTCAAGTTTATCTTTATAGAATCTTCTGGCAGACCTGTATTTCCATATCTTTTGGCTACCTCATGAGAAAGCATAGTCCCGACAGTTCTATTAACATTGGTAATCGATATATTTAACTCAATGTTTGATTTATCTTTAATTGCGGAAATTGTATTTTCAATAAGTTTATTATCAAGTGCATTTTGCAGCCCATGATCTTGGCTTTCGGTATTATATTTAACAGTATCATTATTCATTTTAGATTGATAAAATATCTTACTAAAATCAAGTCCATTAATTTTCCAATGCTCAATACCTTTTTTCTTATCTAATAAATCAGAACGTCCGATTAAATCATTAAATTTCCTGATACCTAGAGATGCCATTATTTCCCTTGCTTCTTCAGCAACAAAGAAAAAGAAGTTGACTACATGTTCTGGCTGTCCAGAAAATCTTTTTCGTAATTCTGCGTCTTGTGTTGCAATTCCAACTGGACAAGTATTTAAATGACACTTTCTCATCATTATGCAACCTTCAACTACAAGTGGCGCAGTCGCAAAACCAAATTCATCAGCTCCTAGCATCGCACCCACAACTACATCTCTACCTGTTTTGAGTTGGCCGTCAACTTGAAGTATTACTCTACTTCTTAATTGATTTAATATTAAGGTTTGCTGGGTTTCTGCTAATCCAATTTCCCAGGGGCCGCCTGCATGCTTAATCGAAGTTAATGGAGATGCGCCAGTTCCACCATCATGACCTGCTATAACAATATGGTCTGCTTTGGCTTTAGTTACTCCAGCTGCTACAGTCCCAACTCCAGTTTCTGCAACTAATTTTACTGAGATGCTAGCATTTGGATTTGCATTTTTTAAATCATGTATTAATTGAGCTAAGTCCTCAATAGAATAAATATCATGATGTGGTGGCGGTGAAATTAACCCTACGCCAGGAACAGAAAACCTAAGCTTAGCTATGTAGTCACTAACTTTATGTCCAGGTAGCTGGCCTCCCTCACCTGGTTTAGCCCCTTGTGCCATCTTTATTTGAATTTGATCTGCAGATGCTAAATATTCTGCAGTTACTCCAAACCTCCCAGACGCTACTTGCTTAATTCTGGACCGTAATGAATCTCCTGCTTTTAAATTAATATTTGTCATTATAATATCTGAATCTAAATGATCAGAGATTGTAGTGTCTTTTAAAATTGGAATACTTCGTCGAATATCTTCACCGCCTTCACCAGTATTTGATTTACCACCTATTCGGTTCATTGCAATAGCTAAAGTTGAATGTGCTTCAGTTGATATCGAACCTAAAGACATTGCCCCAGTTGTAAATCTTTTAACAATCTCTTTTGCTGACTCTACTTCATCTAAAGGAATTGAATCTTTTGTTTTAAATGCAAATAAGCCTCTCAATGTCATATGTCTATGGGCTTGATTATTTATAAGTTCCGCATACTCCTTATAAGTCTCATAATTATTTTTTTTAGTTGAATGTTGAAGTTTAGCTATAGATTCAGGGGTCCACATATGCTCTTCACCTCTAATCCTAAATGCATACTCTCCTCCAGCATCCAAGGAATTACTTAGCACTGGGTCATTACCATAAGCTAATTGATGAATTCTCACAGCCTCCATTGCAACTTGATCTATACCAATTCCATCGACATTAGATACGGTTCCAGTAAAATATTTTTCGATGAAATTCTCATTTAATCCAATTGCTTCGAAAACTTGAGCTCCGCAATATGATTGATAGGTTGATATCCCCATCTTAGACATAACTTTAAATAAACCTTTTCCTATAGCCTTAATATAATTTTCCCTAGCCGTAATAAAATCATCAGTGAGTGTTTTTATTGTTTCATATGTTAACCATGGGCAAATAGCTTCAGCCCCATAACCTGCTAGTAAAGCAAAATGGTGTACTTCTCTTGCTGAGCCAGTATCTATAACTAATCCTGCATTTGTTCTATTACCAGATTTAACTAAAAATTGATGCGTTGATGAGCAAGCAAGTAAAGCTGGAATTGCTAATCTCCCAGAAGATGTCCCTCTATCGGAAAGAATTATTATATTAAATCCATCATTAATTGCTTGGTCTGCTTCTTTACAAATATCTTCTAAAGTATTTTTCATTACAACAGCATGATCTTCATCCGTATCTGTTACATAAGTAATATCTATTACTTTTGATTTAAATTTATTTTGTGTCAATGAATCGATTTGTTTTAGCTGCTCCAATTCATCGATACTTAATACTGGCTGACTAGCTTCCAGTCTAAAAGGTGGTTCTTTATCTTCAATCCCTAGAAGATTAGGTTTAGGACCAATAAATGTTACTAACGACATGACTATGCTTTCACGAATTGGATCTATTGGCGGATTAGTAACTTGTGCAAACAATTGTTTAAAATAATTATATAAAATTTTAGGGCGGTTTGACAAAACTGGAAGTGCGGAATCATTTCCCATGGATCCAGAATTTTCTTGTCCTGTTTCTATCATTGGGCTTAAAATAAATGAGAGATCTTCTTGGCTATATCCAAAACTTTGCTGCAAATCTAATAAACTTTCTTCATGGTCAAATTTAATGTCAATGGCTTTTAAATCTCCTAAAAAATAACGAGATTTTTTTAACCAGTCTTGATATGGTTTTTCTGAAGATAATAATTTTTTAATCTCATCATCTTCAATTAATTTTCCTTCTTCAAGATCAATAAGTAACATTTTCCCTGGCTCAAGTCGCCATTTTTTTATAATTTTATCTTCAGGAAACTTTAAAACACCCATTTCTGAGGCCATCATTAAATCGCCATCGTCAGTCAGTAAATATCTAGCAGGTCGCAATCCATTTCTATCTAATGTTGCCCCAATCATCTTCCCATCGGTAAAAGTAACAGCTGCAGGGCCATCCCAAGGCTCCATTAAAGCGGCATGGTACTCATAAAATGCTTTTCTTTCTTCATTCATAAGTGTATTTTCAGACCATGGTTCCGGAATTAACATCATCATTGCGTGAGGCAGGCTGTATCCGCCAGCAACTAATAGCTCTAAGCAATTATCAAAGCAAGCTGTGTCTGACTGTCCATCCTCAATTAATGGCCATAGCTTTTCTAAATCTTTTCCGAGAAGCAAAGACTGCATTTTTTCACGACGAGCATTCATCCAATTTACATTGCCTTGAACTGTATTAATTTCACCATTATGAGCCACCATTCTATAAGGGTGTGCGAGCTCCCATGAAGGAAAAGTATTCGTAGAAAATCTTTGATGAACTAATGCTAATGAGGACTGGATTGATTTATTTAATAGGTCTTCAAAATAAATACCAACCTCACATGCAAGCAGCATGCCTTTATAGACGATTGTTCTTGAAGACATTGATGATATATAAAATTTTGCTGGGTCATCAATATTTAGCTTATTAACTTCAATTTCAATTCTTTTACGGATAACAAATAATTTTCTTTCGAATTCGTCTTGTGTGGCACAATTCTTATTTCTACTGATAATAATTTGTCTAGTAACCGGTTCGACATCACGTGCTGCAGTAGCGATATTTTTATTATTAACCGGAACTTTCCGCCATCCTATTTGAACTTGACCTTCTTCTTCAATCATTCTTGAAATAATCGCTTCACATTTTTCTCTTGCAGACTTTGTCTGAGGTAAAAAAATCATTCCAACACCATAATGTCCTACTTCAGGTAGCTCTATCTTTAAATTTTTTACTTCTTCTCGAAAAAAACTATCGGGCATCTGTATCAACAGCCCTGCGCCATCTCCAAGTTTGGGATCGTATCCAGTTGCACCACGATGTGTAAGATTTGTGAGGATTTCTAAGCCTTGCTGAACAACACGATGACTTTTCGTACCATGAATATTAGCAATAAACCCAACGCCACAAGAATCGTGTTCATTTTTTGGATTATATAAACCTTGTTTTAAATTTTTTTGATTTGCCATTAACTTTTATTCTTTATATTCTTTATATTTTTTATATTTTTTATTCTGCTAAACGGGACCGCCAATTTTATGCTTATTTATCTATTTACTCAATGATTTGAAAGAAATTAATTTAAGCATTTAAGCTTTCGAATGCTCTGTAAGAGGCTTTGATTGTTTCATTAATATCTTTTTCTGTATGAGCTGCCGAAACAAAGCCAGCCTCAAATGCAGAAGGGCCGAAATAAATACCTTGTTTTAACATTGAATGAAAAAATTTATTAAATTTTGCACGGTCACTTTCCATAATTTCATCAAAGCTATTTGGAGGTGATTCTCTGAAATAAAGTCCAAACATTCCCCCTACACTTCTAGCAGAGAATTTAATACCATTCTTGCTTGCAGCCTCTTTCATTCCATCAACTAACTCTTTTGTCATTAAACTCAATTCTTGATAAAAATTTGGTTTTTGAATTAGTTCAAGTGTTTTTAAGCCGGCCGCAACTGCAACTGGATTTCCAGATAAAGTACCCGCTTGATAAACTGGCCCTAATGGTGCCAACTTTTGCATAATCTCTTTTTTGCCGCCAAAAGCACCGACCGGCAATCCACCGCCGATTACCTTGCCTAAAGTAGTCATATCAGGAGTAACCTCATATAATTCCTGAGCCCCTCCTAGTGCCACTCGGAATCCGGTCATTACTTCATCAAAAATTAGTACAGCACCATATTGCGTACAATGCTGCCTCAATTTTTTTAAAAACTTAATATCCGGTAAAATTAAATTCATATTCCCCACAATGGGTTCAATAATTACACATGCAATCTCATGCCCCATATCACTAAAACATTTTTCTAAAGCCTCAGTATCATTAAAAGGAAGTGTGTGGGTATGCTTTGCTACATCTTTGGGTACGCCGGCAGAACTTGGCTGTCCAAAAGTTAAAGCACCTGAACCAGCTTTTACTAATAATGCATCTGCATGCCCATGATAACAACCTTCAAACTTAACTATATAATCTCGTGAGGTAAATCCTCTTGCAACCCGGATTGCACTCATGGTTGCTTCCGTTCCGCTACTTACCAAACGAACCTGCTCCATACTTGGAACCAGTCTAACTAACATTTCAGCCATATCTAACTCTTTTGAAGTAGGGGCCCCAAAGGATAAGCTATTTTTTGCAACCTCCTGAACTACTTGAATTACTTCTGGGTGAGAGTGGCCTAAAATCATTGGCCCCCATGAATTAATATAATCAATATATTCTTTATCATTTTCATCCCAAAGCCGACTTCCCAACCCTTTTTTGAAAAAAATTGGCGTGCCGCCAACTGAAGAGAATGCACGAACCGGTGAATTTACCCCTCCAGGAATAAATTTCTGAGACAATTTAAATAGATTTTTATTTTTATCGGTCATAATTCCTCTTTTTTATGAGACTTGAAAATTTTCTAGCGGTTCCTTCTATATCTTTTACTTTAAATAAACTATTAATCACTGCAATACAGTTAATCCCTTCATTAATAAGTAAGTCTATATTCTCAAGATTAATGCCCCCAATTGCAACTACAGGTATTTTAAAATTTTTTAGAACTAAAGCTATCAATTCTAATGATACTGATGGTGCACTTGGTTTTGATGTTGTTGGAAAACATGCTCCCAATGCAATGTAAGTTGCACCCTTATCCACTGCCTTTTCTACTCGATCAATCGAATTGTAGCAAGAAACACCTATTATTTTTGAAGGGCCTAATACCAAACGAGCTTTTTCTAAACTATCGTCATTTTCTCCTAAATGTACTCCATCTGCATCTAAAATACGGCATAATTCAATATCATCGTTTATAATTAGAGGTACTTTATAGTAATCACATACCATTTTAATTTCTCTTGCTTGTTTATTCTGCTCAATTTTCGAAAGCATTTTAGATCGATATTGAATTAATCTTGCTCCACCTTTAATACAAGATTCTACTTTTTGACTTAATGTAAATAAATCTTTTTCATCAGGCGTTACAGCATAAAGACCATTAATGGTATGTGGATTTTCCATCATCTTCAACATCATTATCTCGAAATAATCGGTTTGGAATTAATTGCCCCATGCCAGGTTTAAAACCATTCTTTAGTGCGTGCCATGTAAAGTATTGTGCCTCTTCTACTGCCTCACCAATTGATAATCCTAATGCATAATAAGCCGAGATAGCAGCAGCCAATGTACAGCCTGAGCCATGGTAACTTCCAGGAAGTCGATCCCAATGGTATGGAATTATTTGATTTGATGAGCTATATAAAGTGTTAATTACATTTTCTGTGTTCTCATGACTCCCTGTTATTAAAATATTTTCGCATCCCATTTCTTTTAAACGATCAACACATGTCTCAATAGGCAACTCTAAGCCTTCTGTTTCATCCCTTACTAGTTGCCTCGCTTCTAAACTATTTGGCGTTATTAATAAGGATTCCGGGAATAGTAAGTCCATCATCATTTTCCTGGCTTCAATATCAACAAATTCGTCTCCGCGCCCAGAAGCTAACACAGGGTCTATAATTAAAGGGATGTCTGGATAATCAGAAATAATTTCAGCGATGGTAGCAACATTCTCCTTGCTTCCCAATAAGCCTAATTTAAATATTTCCACTTCCATATCCTCTAATACAAGACGGGCTTGATCATTTAACAAATCAGAATCAATAGGAATTAATTTATTAACGCCAATGGTATCTTGGACGGTGAAACCCGTCGCAATTGAAACTGGGTGACAACCTAAACTTGAAATTGTTAAAATATCAGCTTGCAAGCCTGCGCCACCCGTGGGGTCTGTCGCAGAAAATGTCATTATATTTGGAGGTGATTTGATCATACTGTTATTGTATATGAATTAAATAGACCATTTAAAATTCTATCGGATCGACATCTATAGACCACTTCACTCTATTAGCTAAAGGGGATTGCCTTAAATAAGCATTCCATTGTCTTAATAAATTTTGTAAATCTTTACGGGCATTAGCTTGAATAAATAACTGAAATCTTTCATAGCCTTTTAATCTGTCTATTGATGGTCTTACAGGGTCATATATTACAACTTTATTTGATAAAGATTCAGCATATTTAGCTGCATCATTTACAAATTGTTCGGCGTTCTTTAATTGTTTTGATTCAGCTCTTAAAATAGCAGTAAAACTAAAAGGGGGAAGTCCCATTTGCTCTCTTTCCTGAAGAAGTGTTTGAGCAAAAATTTCATAATCATGTTTTTTGATCCCTTCAAATACTGGATTATTTGGAAATGCTGTCTGAATAAGTACTTGGCCTTTTATATTGGAACGGCCTGCACGTCCAGATACTTGCATTAGCTGCGAAAATAATTTTTCAGGGGCGCGGTAATCTGGGCTATATAAAGCATTATCTGCATCCAGAACTCCAACCAAAGTCAAAAAAGGAAAGTCATGCCCTTTAGCTAACATTTGAGTTCCTACTATGATATCAATTTCTCGATTGTTCATTCTATCGTGAAGTAAAGTTAACGATTTCTTAGACCTTGTGGTGTCTCTATCGACCCTTAAAATTGATGCCTCAGGAAATAATTTATTCAAAGTCTCTTCTACTTTTTGTGTTCCTGAGCCAAGTGGGTGTAAATTGAAGCTATCGCATACCGGGCATTGATTAATTATATTCTGATCATAGCCACAATGATGACATTTTAATCTATTGGTCTTCCGATGAACTACCAGTTTAGAGCTACATCTTTTACATTCCGCAGTCCAGCTACATGATGAACAAAATAAAGTTGGGGCAAAACCTCTTCGGTTAATAAAAATTAATGATTGCTCTTTCCGTTCTAGACGATCTTTTATGGCATCGACTAGCGCCCTTGAAATTCCATTTTTAGTTTTATCATTGACTAGAACTGTTTTTATCTCTGGAAGAGATGCATTTTTGACTGCTCGATAATTTAACTTCAAAAAATTATATTTATTATCTATCCGCGTAGCATTGTGCCAGCTCTCTAAAGATGGGGTTGCAGTACCTAACACAATAGGTATATTAATATTTTTAGCACGTACCATTGCAACATCTCTTGCATGGTATCTCAATCCATCTTGCTGTTTAAAAGACATATCATGCTCTTCATCAATAATAATTAATTTAATGAAAGGCATTGGTGTAAAAATCGCCAGCCTTGTGCCAATAATGATACTAGCTTCTCCTGACTTTGCTTTTCTCCAATTATCTAAGCGCTCAATATCAGTTAAATGGCTATGTAAACTTACTAATTTTTGATTAGGAAATCTTGTGCGAAATCTATTTTCTAACTGTGGCGTCAAATTTATCTCAGGAACTAGAATCAAAGCTTGGCTCTGTGATTCTTTTAAAATATATTCGATTAGTCGCATATAAACTTCAGTTTTACCACTTCCAGTAATACCAAAAATTAAAGATGCTTGATAGCCCCCTTTTTTTGTGATGGCATTTATAACTGATTTTTGTTCATCATTTAATATTGGTATTTCCACTTTTAAAACATCAAGTTTAGGCTCGTATCTTTTTGATTTTACGCAGCCATAGGCTTCTAACTGATTAATACATTCTGACCAATTAGAAACTAACTTCATTGCATCGATTTGTCTTAGATCACCATTTAATATTTCTTCAGCAACTTTTCTTATTCTTAGTTGGCGGGCTGGTAATTGATTAATGAATGCTTTAGTTAATTTTGGGGTTGCTTGATAAATTAATTCAAATTGACGTAATTGATTTAAATTCTTCTTTAAACGGCTAGGAACAACAGACATTACTGTTTGACCAATTGGATAATGATAATATTCTGAAACAAAAGTAAGTAATTTAAACATTGGTGCATCAAAAATGATTTCGGGGTCTACATTTATAACTGACTTTAATTTAGACGGATGAATATTTGAACTTAAAGAGATTCCATAGATGACCCCTATCATTTTTCTTCTACCAAAAGGAATAGTTACATACTGTCCAATAGAAAAAATTTGCTCATTTGGTAAATAATCAAATAATTGATTAATGGGGACATCAATAGCTACTTGTAAAATTTTTTGTTTATTGTTCATTGCCTATTTGCAATTTATTCCTTAAAAATAACTCAATGGATAGGGTAAAATAACTCTTTTAACTATTATTGTAACCTTGTGAAAGCACACCTGACCGAATTACTTTTTTTAGCAGTTAAACAAATCACCGATTGCACTGATTCATCTATTATTGCCCTTGATAGGCCTAAAATAATTAGTCATGGAGATTTCTCTACAAATTTATGTCTAGTATTATCTAAAAAATTAAAAAAATCCCCACGAGATGTTGCTGCCATCATTTTAGAAAAAATACCCCCTTCTGATCTAATTAGTAATATTGAAATAGCAGGTGCGGGCTTCCTTAATTTCTTTTTAAGTAGCAAAGCAAATAATGAAATTATTAATAATGTCCTAAACCTAAAGGATACTTATGGTAAGAACAAAACAGGTGGCAATACAAAAGTACAAATTGAATTTGTTTCAGCAAATCCCACTGGCCCCCTTCACGTTGGTCATGGAAGAGGCGCAGCAATAGGAGATTGTTTAGCACGACTTTTTGAAGCATCTGGTTGGATTGTTACTCGAGAGTTTTATTATAATGACGCTGGCGAACAAATTAATAATTTGATGCATTCTGTAAAAGCATCGTGCCAAAATATTCCGACCCATGATCCTAACTTTCCTGCTGATGGCTATCATGGAGACTATATAAATGAGATCGCAAAAGCTTTTTTATCTATGAAAACAATAGAATGCCAGGGCCAAAGCATTAAGGGTTCTGGGCAAATTGAAGATACTAAATCAATTAAAGAATTTAGTGTTGCCTATCTAAGAAACGAGCAAGATCAAGATCTTATAGCTTTTAGAACTAAATTTGATGTCTATACTTTAGAGTCTTCTTTTTATGAAGATGGAAAAGTTGAAAAAGTAGTTAATTCACTGATTGAAGAAGGGCACACATATGAAAAAGATGGGGCACTATGGCTAAAAACTACAAATTTTGGGGACGATAAAGATCGTGTAATGAAAAAAACAGATGGCGCCTATACTTATTTTATCCCTGATGTTACTTATCATTTAGATAAGTGGGAAAGAGGATTTAAGAAAGTTATAAATGAACAAGGGGCAGATCATCATAGTACAATTAGCCGAGTTAGGGCTGGGCTCCAAGGTCTAAATAAAAATATACCGGAAGATTGGCCAGAATATGTGCTTCATCAAATGATTACTGTTATTAAAGGGAATAAAGAGGTTAAAATTTCAAAAAGAGCAGGTAGTTATTTGACTTTAAGAGAATTAATTGATGAGGTAGGATGTGACGCAACCCGTTATTTTTTAGCGGCAAGAAGGCCTGATTCCCAGTTAGTCTTTGATATTGATTTAGCTAAAAGTCAAAATAATGATAACCCTGTTTTTTATATTCAATACGCGCATGCAAGAATATCTAAAGTACTCGAGCAATGGGGGGGAGATATTTCATCACTAAAACTTGATGATTCTTTTATTTTCGACAGTCAAGCGGAATTAAAATTAATTAAAAGCATTAGTATTTATCCTGAGATTGTTTTACAAGCTACAAATGAGCTTGCGCCCCATCAAATTGCTAACTTCCTCAAAGATTGTGCAGCGGACCTTCATAGCTATTATAATGATAGTAAATTCTTAGTAGAAGATGAAAAAATTAAAATGGCTAGGTTGTCATTGATCAATAGTGCAAAGTATGTGTTAAAAAATGGGTTGCAGTTATTAGGAATTGAAGCCCCTCAACAAATGTAAAAGGAAGAAAATTATGGCGGACGACTACAGAACTAAGCAAGCAAAAAAAGCTGAGGGGACTCCTTTTACTAATGGGGTATTTGTTGGTTTACTTTTTGGCATTATCGTTTCTATTGCTGTAACTCTTTTTATTACAAATGGTAAGAGCCCTTTTGTTTCTAAAGATACTGAAGGGGCTTGCATAGAAATTAATTCTGCACTTGGAGATGAAGATGTTATTAATATTGATGAAGATACTGGGTTTGATTTTTATGATGCCCTGCCTAGTGACAATAAAAACTATACAACTGATAATATCCAAGCTGATCCAGACCAAAATAGGGATGTAAATTACTATTTACAAGTTGGGGCCTTTTCCGAGGTTAGTCCAGCAGATAATTTAAAAGCTAAATTAGCCTTAATGGGGTTTGAATCAGTTATTATGTCTGCCAAAATTGGTGACAATGCTTTCCATCGCGTTTGTGTTGGGCCGTATAGTGAACTTGTAAAAACAAGAGATATGCGTGAAAAACTAATTAAAGAGGGATTTAAGGCGAACTTAATCAAACTTACCAAGCCTAAATCTTACTAAAATAAATTTAAAAGAGGCCATTATGAAAAAATTAATATTTATAATTTTATTTACAATATCTAGCTTTGTTTTGGCTGTCCAGCCTCAACCTGGCATAAATTTTAAACCCACAAAAGAAGTAATCCCTACTGAATCAAAAGACAAAATTGAAGTAGTTGAATTATTTTGGTACGGCTGTGTTCATTGCTTCAATATGGACCCTTATCTAGATAAATGGGCAGACAATTTACCTAAAGACGTTACTTTTAAAAGAATTCCTGCAATACCAAGAAAAGATTGGGTTGCATCTGCAAAAGCATATTATGCTTTGGAGTCGTTAGGTCTTTTAAATAAATTACATGAAAAATTATTTGACGCTATTCATAAAGAAAAAATATTTAAACATGATAATACAAAAGCACTTATTAATTGGATTGCGCTTAATGGCAAACTGGATAAAAAAGAAGTAGAAGCTGCTTTTAATTCATTTTCGATGAAATCTAAATTATCCCGTTCATTCAAAATATTTAAAGCCGCAGGTGCAACTGGAGTTCCAACAATGATCATAGATGGAAAATACTTTACCTCTAGCACAATGGCAGGTGGCGAACAAAATGCGATCGATATAATTAATTTTATTATAAAAAATGTTAGAAAAGATAAAACTAAAAAATAAAATTATGATTGAACATAGACGACCTGAATCGCTGAGTGATTTCATTGCATTGAGTATTACTAAATTCTTACGGCTTTTTGCTGACACTTTCTTTGCCAAAAGATATGGACATCGGGCTGTAGTGTTAGAAACTGTAGCAGGTGTTCCAGGAATGGTAGCTGGGATGTGGATACATTTAAAGTGTTTAAGAAAGATGCAAAATGATCGAGGTTGGATAAAATTACTGCTTGATGAAGCAGAAAACGAACGGATGCACCTCATGACTTTTATTGAAATAGCGAAGCCGAATTGGATTGAACGAACAATGATTTTATTCGCCCAAGCTTTATTCTGGCATTTCTATTTTATTTTATATGTATTCTTTCCCCGGACTGCTCATAGATTAGTAGGCTATTTTGAGGAAGAGGCCGTCATTAGCTATACATCTTATTTAGAACAAGTTGAAAAGAAACCGGAACTTAATATACCAGCCCCTCAAATAGCAATTGATTATTGGAAGTTAAAAAGTGATGCTAGATTAATTGATGTTATTAAAGTGGTTAGAGAAGACGAAATAGGTCATTCAGTTGTAAATCATGGCCTGGCAGATACATTAGATAAAGATTCTTTAGTAGAATGATATCTAATCTATTTTAGCTCTCTGATTAGAGTACGCGCAATTTTCACAACTAGGATTAGATTCAGGTACTGTCTTTTGATTTATTAGTTCAATCATTTCATCTACCTTTAATGTTATCCAAGTAATATTATGGGAATATGGAACCAATGTCTCACTAAAATCTAACTTTCCATGAAAGCCATCTGCCCCACGGTCCGCATTTACTACAAGAAAATATGATAGCGTGCCTACCTGAAAGCCCATAGAAGTTAATAAGTAATTGTAAAAATCCATCTGAATTTTGTAGCCCTCATGATAAGGCGATGCTAAATAATAATCTGTTCTCACCTCATAATTACTAGCTTGAGACTTATAATCAACAACTATTAAATTTTTTGTCTTAGTATCCTGCCAAATATCATCAATACCGCCAGATAAAATTATATTAGTCTCTTTAAAGCGAGACATTAAGCCTTTGCTTAGCGAGTTTCTCCAATTATCCATTTCGGGATGCTTAAAAGGTACAAGATGGTCTAATCCATTCTCAATAAATATTCTATGGGGTTTCTGCTCTTCTCTACAAGCATCAAATTCTTTTTTTAGTAAGATATCTGTAGTTTCGTTTAATGACCACCCTGGCATACCAGGGCTTTGAAAGCCTTTAACACGGTCTAAATAAAAGCATCGTTGGCATGTTAAAAAATCATTAAATTTGCCACGACTAATTTTAAAATCTTCTAATTGATTTGGATTATATATTGAGGAAGCACGACTCCGAATACCTTTTGCCTCTACTAATTCTAATTTACTATTTCTTTTTAAATTAATCATAAAAATTATTACTTATAAATATTTATAAAGTTCCTCTGAATTTCTTTCCTTCATTACTCTATATTTTTCTTCTACTTCACCAACAAAAATAATTGCTTTTTCATGAATCTCTTTTATTAAATCATATTCTGGCAAAACTCTTTTTACGTAGAGTGAATGATGAGAGTCAGGATGGTAAGCTACAAAATCACACCATGCTCTATTTGTGCATGCTAATTGAAATTGAATTTGAAAATTGTATTGCTTGGGTAAAGTTTGTTTTTTTACAATTTCATTATGATTTTTTATATTAAGACATTTAATCTCAATTAATCCATCTTCGCCAACTAAGCCATCAGGACTCGCCCCTGCTTCTTTTATTGAAGGGTGATCAATAAATCCAGTTAAAATTACTTTTTGATTTTCTAATTCGTAAGCATTTCTTGCTTCTGATTCAAGCTCTAAACCTCTAGCCATTGGCCCTGTCACAATATTTTTAGTTGGCGAGCCTGATATACGCTCCAGAGTTAAATCTTGCAATAATTTCGATCTGGTTGATGAATTTTCTTTAAGTGACATTATTTTATGAATAGTTGATCCAGTAATCTTACCTAGTCTTTTTTTAAGCCATTCTTCTGTACCTTGGGGAGCATTCATATTTACATCTTACTAGAAATTGTCTTTCTTTTACTATTAACTTATAAAGATATATACGCCATGCTTAATAGCGTACATATCAATTATTGTATTAATACAAAGGCTATAAATACTACACTAGGAATGTGCCTATTATTAATTGACATGGTTATTTGCCCCACTCATGCCTTGGGTATGTTAATTTGATGCCATTCTCTGAATGCTATGTTGCTCACAAATTTCATGTGCTTTTTGTCTAGCAGCAACATACCCATTTAGATCATATTCATCCCATGTAATATCGAATAACTTTGAAAAAGGAGTGTCTACCTCAATTATTATTTTTTTTAACTCTCTCATTCTTAAATCAAGAACACGGCCCATATGAAAATGAGAAAAGTTTGCTACTGTTAACGTAGGGGTATAGTCCATCGCAGATAAGAAATCTGTTTTAATTTTTATTTTTTTTGGAATTGTGGTTATTTCAGGAAAAGAAATTTTTAAAGGAACAATTTTCCCATTAAGTTTATGTTTAAGAGTAGCAGCATTTGATTTATATGTAGATATTGCTAAATATAAAACATCTACATCACATGCCCCTGGCTTAATAAGCCATCCAAATTTATGCCCATTTACCACAGAACCATTTGTAGAATATCTTATAATGTCATCAATAAAAAAATCGACAGTCCAGTTTTTATATTTAATTTCTTGTGGCTCTGCAGCATTAGCGTAACTGAAAGGTAGAGCAAACATAAAAACAATAAGTATAAACACAAAAGCATTCTCTAATTTCATTACACTTCTCCTTTATGAGCGGTTTTGATTGGTTCTTGAATTACAATGGTTACTTTTCCAACTTCAACCATAGGCGTTGAACATCCACTCAAAATAAATAAAAGTACTAACACTAAAAAAAGAAAGGGAAGGCCAAAGCCCCCCCAATTCCCACGGAGAAATCTACTGAACTGAAACATCAATCTTTTCAATTATTTTTTGGTTTCTACTCTCAACTGCTTGCACTAAAAAAGACAGTGCTAATACAATTAAAAAGACCATGTAAAAATTTTTGCGTGTGTACATAATGGCTCCTAGTTAGCTGTATAAAGATCGACATCGTTTGGCTCTCTTAAAGCTAAAGCTGCAGTCATCAATTTTGCTTCATCTAAATTTTGTTCTGCAGCTTTTTCAAACCAATAATTTGCTTTATCTAAATCTTTTTTTACAGGCTGCCCATTCTGATAAATGAGTCCTAAATGGTACTGTGCTTGAGGAAAATTATGCTTTGCTGCTTTTGTAAAATATTCAAAAGACTTATCAAGATTTATTGATGTACCTAAACCATAGTGATGTAAAAACGCAATATTTAAATCAGCTTCAGGAATAGACTTTGCTGAAGCCTTCATATAATGATTCATAGCTTGAACATAATCTTGATTAGTCCCTCGACCATAATGGGCCATCAAGCCTAAATTAAACTCTGCTTCATACATTCCTTGTTTGGCTGATTTTTTATACCAGGTATAGGCTTCGAAATGGTCTTGAATGTAGCTTGGCCCATAGTGATACATTTGAGCCAAATTAAGTTGTGCTTCAGCAAGACCTTGCTCTGCTGCAAGTTTATAATTTTCCATAGCTCGATTAAAATCATAGTTAATTCCCTCTCCAGATAGCAATAATTTTGCTAAGTTAAATTGTGCTTCTTTCATATTGTTCGCTGCTGATTTTTCATACCATTGAGCAGCTAAAGTCATATCTTTAATCGTGCCAATCCCGTAGTGATGCATTTGAGCTAGGTTAAATTGAGCCTCAGTTACCCCGGCGGTTTTAATTTGGCATTGATTGATATCTAAAGTTGTTTGATCTTTTGCTGATTTTGAAAACCATGCATAAGCTTTATATTGATCTTTATTTCGCCCTAGTCCGTATCGATTCATTAGCCCTAAGTTAAACTGAGCTTCAGGGCTATTATGTAGTGCAGCTTTTTTATAATATGTATAAGCCTCTGATAAATCTTTTACCTTTCCTTGCCCATAATGATTAATTAATCCTAATTTGAAATTTGCCTGAGTCAACCCTGAGTCAGCTGCGCGCGTAAATAAATCTAATGCACTTTGGTAATCTTTTGTTAATACTGTGCCAGTATGATAATTTTCTGCAAATCTATACTGTGCTTTTGCAATTTCTTTGTGGGTAGGGGGCACCCCAAATCCTTTAAATTGATTTGTCTTATCAAACCACGTAGTCCAAAAAGTTTCTTGTTTACAGTTTTCTTCCCTTACACTGTTTGTTTGATCAATTTTGTTAATTGGTTCATCATTTTGTTTCGCTACAGTGACGCCAATTACTGAGACTAGTCCAAGTTGTGCTAAAACTAATATTATTTTTTTGAGTTGCATTATTTTTCCTTAAAATAAATGATTACACCTATAAGACGTAACCATTTATTTAAAAGTCAGAATAATACTAACTAGTTGCTAATTATTTTCTTGCTTATCATATATTCAATATTAAACTTTGCTCTCTGATTCCCTTGTGCTGCGGATTTTTTATACCACTCGTAAGCTTTATTAGGATTTTTTTCTACACCGTTTAATCCTTGCTCATAAATTAGCCCTATATTAAATTGTGCTTGGTGCTTATCCTGTAATTTAAGGCAATCGTTCAACGTAATCAGCTTAGATGAACAGCCTGTTACTTTTGTTATTTTTGTTTTTGTTATTTCTTTTCTTTGTGATGGCCAAAAAGCAGTCAACCTGTTTCCTGTTTCATCCATCACAATTTCCCAAAAAGTTTCAGAAACTTCCACTTGTGTAGTTGGAACTTCTTGGACATCGGTAATATGAATCCCGTCTTTCATAGCGTAAGAAAAGAAACTACCCCCGATTAATAACGCAGCTAACCAATGACTCTGGTCTCTTACTATTTTACTCAAATTCATCGATGGTTTTTCTAAATACCCTATCTCCTCACCTTTTTTTAGTATTTTTTGCAATAGAATATCATAATCTTTTACTCGCCATTCTTTTTCAATTTTATTTTCATTTTCTTCGAATACACCTCGGGCTAATCTTGCATTCAATTGCATTTTTTTATTAGCTCCCTTGACCCGCTTACCGTCGAAGATATCAATCCATTGTTTTTTTTCTAATTCTTTTTTTGCCATCTAATCCTTCCTCAATCGTTTATTTGCATTTTAATTTAAATTTTATTGCAAGGTTCAAAATAAGATTTTGCTTTTTCTTTACTCGCTCTTATAAATTCCCTTTGTGTCCCTACTTTTCTTTTTTGCCATTTAGCGATTTCTTTAATCGGGATATTATTAAGTTGCATTCCAATTGCTTCAGCTCCGTCAGCGCTCACTTCTTTACCAAATTGTTGTAATTTTCTTTTAATGCATTCTTCAATCAATTGTTGCTTATTATCTTCGTCATTAAATGGTAAATTTTCATCTTGCTTTGTATCTTCTTCATTTTCAAATAATAATTTTCCATCTATTTTTTTTGGTTCAAAATATCTATTCCCGCCATTAACCCGTTTTAACTCTTCAGCTTTATCTGTTACCACTTCTCTTTCTTTTTGTTTTCCCATTTTTCTCTCATGATCTGTTATTAATAAATTACATTTCCAAAAAGCAAAAGCTTCTAGGTTATTAATTACAGGTGCTTTTTTTTCTTTGGTGAGCTCTTCATGATTTAAAATTTTGTTACCTGTTTTGAATCGTCTCATAATATATTCAAAAAATTGAATTATTACTCCGTCTGCTTCATCGTGATCCCAAGTTCTTCTCCGAATTGTTTTCCACAATTTAGTATGTCTATAAGCTGACTTATTATTATTTTCCTCTTCTTCAAGGCTGCTATCATCACTTTTTGGCGGTATTAAAAATTCAAAATACGCAGAAATCCCCTCAAGCCTCATTGCTTTTTCATTGCTTTCCAGTAATTTTAAAATTTCTTCTGGTTGCATGTTTTCTCCTGTTGCTTCTTAGACGCTGCTGCTTGTTCAGAAGTCAGGATTTTCATTAGTTTTATATAATATCCATAATAAACTGACTTTTTCTTTATTCTAAACGTCTACAATTAGTAATAGTTCTTATTTCCTCCTGTGAAGTTACTATTACCGCAGGGCCCGAGCGATATCCGGGCCACCTTTATCGTTTGTTTTATTTAAGGGCGGTTATTTATAGCTTTCAACTTGATGATATTTTTATCATTAACTTTTAAATCTAAGTCAATTCCATCAACACCTTTTAAGAACTGTTTTGTATATTTTGTTTTTTTTATATTTTTTGTGATTTTTTTATTTTTTACTATCA